>Ga0316206_1002766_pt1 | contig 11065 bp, 10 predicted proteins | sample 6monthpyrite_MG_FD_204942 | JGI IMG/M metagenome (GOLD analysis project Ga0316206, IMG submission 204942) | Microbial mat bacterial communities from mineral coupon in-situ incubated in ocean water Damariscotta River, Maine, United States -... | ecosystem: Environmental > Aquatic > Marine >...
TATCGCTCGGCTCCAGCTCGGCCAAAACCGCGCCATGGCTGCGCAGCGCGGCCAATGTCGCCGACGTCCACACCTCGGACTCGGGGCGATGATCCCAACGCATCGCCGGCTGCACGGGTGCCAATGACATCGAAGAGGTCACCTGCCCCGCTCCGGCACAACCCGCCAGCACAAAGATCGCCGCCAACAACAAAAGGAACACACGCATCAGGTTTCAGCCCTCATTTCACAAAACACCGCCTCAAATGCCCCATTTTGCAGCCCTTAGGCAAGCCGACCGGCGCCAAATCGGCGAAACCCAGCCCATGCGCCCGCCCAGGCGCGCGCCAAGGACCCGCCAGTGCGCGCCCCGGTCTCTGGCAATCTCCCGCCCCGTCAGGCCTGCGCCAGATCCGGCGTATGCGCCATGCCCCAGTCGTAAAGCGCGTCCATCACCGGGCCAAAATCGCGCCCCCGCTCGGTCAGCGCATATCGCGCCCGGGGCGGATGATCAGAATAAAACTCGCGCCGGATCAACCCCGCCTGTTCCAACTTTTTCAACCGCACCGACAGGGTGTTGGGGGACAGGCCCAGCCGGTCCTCCAGATCGCGGAACCGGCGATTTCCCTCCAGAAAGAACTCTCGCAAGATCAGGAACGACCAGGGGTCGCCGACGACATTCGTCGCCCGCTGGATCGGGCAATTGGCACGGGTGATCGGCTTCATGGGCTGAATATAGGCGTTGGGTTGTAAATATGAAATGACTTCATATTTCATAGTCACTACATAACGGGAACCATTCAGGACCGCCGCTCCATGTTCGACCTTTTCATTCAGGCTTATGTGCATGTTTTCGCCATTCTGCTGCCCGCCCTCATCATCGCCATGATCACCCTGGGCGCCCGCCGCGCCGGTCTGTCCACCAGCCAAACCCTGCGCGCCGCCACCATCACTGCCGTGCTACTGGGGGTCTGGTTCGCCCTGTCTTCAGCCCTGGCCAAAGCCGGGCTGCTGATGCCGCCAGCAGCCCTTTCTGACCCACCCATCGTGCTGATCGTCCTGTTCGGCGGCGCCGCGCTGCTTTGGGCACTGGCGCGGTTCACCGCCACCGGTCGCGCCATCACCGCCCCGCTCGGCCAGGACCTGCTGATCGGTTTTCAGATCCCCCGGGTGATGGGCGGCGTCTTTCTGCTTGGCTGGGCCGCGGGCGAGATCCCCTGGCAATTCGCGCTGCCCGCGGGCCTCGGCGATATCTGGGCCGGGGTCGCAGGCTACGGCGCGATGTGCGCCGCCCGACGCGGCGATAGCGATGCGCGTGCCAAACTGTGGCGCGCCAATATCATCGGGCTGGCCGATTTCGCCGTCGCCGTCGTGACCGGGGTGATCACCTCCAAGGGGGTCCTGCATTTGCTTTCCCAGGATGCGCCCAACATCATCAACGCCTATCCACTGGCCCTGTTCCCGGGCTTTTTCGTCCCCCTGTTCATCGTCGCACATCTGCTGTCGCTGGGCCGGTTGCGCGCCGACCGTCTGACGGCACCAGCTTGACCCAAATACGGGCCAAAATACGGGACGGCGGGCGGGGCGCCTTGCAAGCAACGCGCAGCAACAGCGCCGTCCCGCCGCCCCGACCGGAACACGCACTCCCCGCTTGCCCCTCGCTGCCCGCTGACCTAAAACATCCCCGATCTGCAAGACGGGACGCAAAGACCATGCTCGACCTCACCTACGAAGCTCCAAAACCCAAAGTCATCTCAGGCGCCCAACATGATTGGGAGCTTGTCATCGGCCTCGAGGTCCACGCGCAAGTCAGCTCGAACGCCAAACTTTTCTCCGGCGCCTCGACGAAATTCGGCGCCGAGCCAAACTCCAACGTCGCCTTCGTCGACGCCGCCATGCCCGGCATGTTGCCCGTCATCAACGAATACTGCGTCGAACAGGCGGTGCGCACCGGTCTGGGCCTGAAGGCCAAAATCAACCTGAACTCGGCTTTCGACCGGAAAAACTATTTTTACCCGGACCTGCCGCAGGGCTACCAGATTTCCCAACTCTACCATCCCATCGTCGGCGAAGGCGAAGTGCTGGTCGAACTTTCCCCCGGAATCGCCCGCCTGGTGCGCATCGAACGCATCCACCTGGAACAGGACGCCGGCAAATCAATCCACGACATGGACCCCAACATGTCCTTCGTCGACCTCAACCGCACCGGCGTCGCCCTGATGGAAATCGTCTCGCGCCCCGACATCCGTGGCCCAGAAGAGGCCGCCGCCTACGTCGTGAAACTGCGCCAGATCCTGCGCTACCTCGGCACCTGTGACGGCAACATGCAAAACGGCAACCTGCGCGCCGATGTCAACGTCTCCATCTGCCGCCCCGGCGCCTACGAACGCTACCAGGAAACCCAGGATTTCGCCCACCTCGGCACCCGCTGCGAGATCAAGAACATGAACTCCATGCGCTTCATCCAGGCCGCAATCGACGTCGAGGCCCGCCGCCAGATCGCGATTCTCGAAGGCGGCGGCAAGGTCCACCAGGAAACCCGCCTCTACGACCCCGACAAAGGCGAAACCCGCTCCATGCGCAGCAAGGAAGAGGCCCACGACTACCGCTACTTCCCCTGCCCCGACCTGCTGCCGCTGGAAATCGAACAACCCTGGGTCGATGCCATCGCCACCTCCCTGCCCGAACTCCCCGACGCCAAAAAAACCCGCTTCATGGCTGATTTCGCCCTCACCGATTACGACGCCAGCGTGCTCACCGCCGACCTCGACTCCGCCGCCTTCTTTGAATCGGTGGCCCAGGGCCGCGACGGCAAACTCGCCGCCAACTGGGTGATCAACGAACTCTTCGGCCGCCTCAAGAAAGAAGACCACACCATCGCCGACAGCCCGGTCAGCGCCGCCCATCTGGGCCAGATCATCGACCTGATCAGCTCTGACGCAATCTCCGGCAAAATCGCCAAGGACGTGTTCGAGATCGCCTACACCACAACCCGCGACCCCGCCGAAATCGTCCAAACCGAGGGAATGAAACAGGTCACCGACACTGGCGCAATCGAGGCCGCCGTCGATCAGGTCATCGCCGACAACCCCGCCCAGGTCGAAAAGGCCAAAGCCAACCCCAAACTCGCCGGCTGGTTCGTTGGCCAGGTGATGAAGGCCACCGGGGGAAAAGCAAATCCAAAAGCCGTAAACGAACTGGTGGCCAAAAAGCTGGCCCTGTAAAGGCTTTTGGATTGGGTGGCTGGCAGCGAATTTCCTTAGAAAATTCGCGTAGCCACACCCCTCCGCATCGCCACCAAACGGCCTCCCTGTCATCTCCGCGAAACCGACTACCGAAAACGTCCCCTAACCCTCCCGAACTTTGGGACGGTGGGCGGGGCGCCTTTGCCAAAGGCAAACAGCGCCGTCCCCGTCCCTCACCCCCCAGTTGATCTAACCACCCCACCCGAGTAACCATTGCCCAAACGGGTAAAGGCTGCGCTGTGATTGGAAAGTCCGACAAACTGGCGAAAACCGGCAAACTGATGGTCACCATCGCCGCCGTCGCCGTCGACCCAACAGGACTGGCCGCCACCGGCGCCGGTCTCGACGCCATCCTGCACCTCCATGACTCTCTCGCAAACCAGCACCCCGGCCTCACCAAACTCGCCGCCGAAACTCAAAAAGCCTTCGACACAGCGCTCAAAGAACACCGCTTCGACAAACCCGCCGATGCCCGCGCGCTCCTTCCGCAGATGCTGGAACACACCCTGCCCAACCGCAACGACTTCGTCACCCAGGGGCTGGACGCCACACAACTCCTCGACACCATGCTGCGCCGCCTCACCGACCCGGACCATAAACGCCCCGAAATCATCACCGCCTTCCGCAATCTCTACGGCCCCCTGCTTACACAGGTCTGCAATGACCCCCGCCTCAAACAAGCCCTCGACCCCGCCCTGACCCGTGACCGCGTGCGCCGCGAATATCGCACAGAGGGCAAGATCGACGAGATTCTAAGCCGTCTGGGTGGCCTCGAAGGCGCCGTCGCCGACCCCAACTCTGCAAGCTTCGAAGACCTGATCGCACTGGCGTCACAATTCGAGGAAACTGATTTCACCACCAAAGCACAAGTCACCAAGTTCCTCACCCTCAAGGCCGAGGAATACCGCAGCTACCGCACCGAAATTAACGCGATTGACGAACGCACCAAAGGCCTCGGCAACCTCAAAGCCGCCGCACAAGACGCCGCCGAAAACCTGAACTTTGCCGAGGTCGAAACCCTGCTCTCCCGCGTTCACGAGGTAGAGGTCGAAATCGCCGCCGAAACCGCCGAACTGCGCGCCACCAACGCCCTGCTACGCAGCCGGGTAGAGCAAGCCTACCACCTGCTCAACGCCGCCGCCGACAGCTTCGCCGCCATCGACCCGTTGGAACCGGTCAATCGCCGCCAAATCTATATGCAGCGGCTCTACTACCACGGTCGGCGCCACGGTGGGACTGGGATGGCTTTCGCCGAACAAATGATCCGTGCAGCCATTGCGCAGGCAGAAACGCTCGATGACAAACGCTCATGGGCCATGTGCCAGAACGCACTTGCCATCGCGCTGGCAAACCAAGGCAGTCGCACCCAGGGCGACACCGCCACCGCCCTGCTCGCCGAGGCCGTCACCGCCTTTCGCAACGCCCTCACCATTTCCGCCCACGACGACCGCCCATTGAATTGGGCCGCTTCCCAGAACAATCTCGGCAACGCCCTGCGAAACCAAGGCAGCCGCACCCAGGGCGACACCGGCACCGCCCTGCTCGCCGAAGCCGTCGCCGCCTATCGTGACGCCCTCACCATTTACACTCGCGACGGCCATCCGCTGGACTGGGCCATGACTCAAAACAACCTCGGCAACGCGCTGGCCGAACAAGGCAGCCGAACCCATGGCAACATCGGTGACGCGCAGCTCAAAGAATCCCTTGCCGCCTATCGCGACGCCCTCACGATCCGCACCCGCGACGACCACCCGGTGCAGTGGGCCGAAACGCAGCAAAACCTTGCCGTCGTCGAACGAGACATCGCCGACCACGCCACCACCACCGATCCCGCCCCACATCTGCGCGCCGGACTGGCCCATATCGAGGCGGCGCTGACCGTCTACGATCCCAACCACATGTCCTACATCTATGAACAGGCCACCACCCTGCGCGACCAGATTCGCGCATCACTGGCCGAGTCGAAACCTTAAAAAATCTTTCCCACAGCGGTCTGGGGGTCCGACACTTGTCCGACACCTATCCGACAGCCGATTCTGGCCCTGCCGCAACACTTTGCGCCCGATTTCCGCGCCTGCCCTTGGCCAACCCCGCGCCCCTGCGCTACTCTTGCCCCCGCTGCAAATCTACAGGGGGATTCTCGTGCCACGGTATGAGTATAAAGTTGTGCCCGCGCCGAAAAAGCCGGGTAAAATCAAGGGTGTAAAAGGCACGGACAATAAGTTCGCCGCCGAGCTTGCTGCACTAATGAACCAATTGGGCGCCGATGGCTGGGAATACCAGCGCACCGATACCCTGCCGTGCGAGGAACGTCAGGGCCTGACAGGCCGCATAACAACCTTCCAGAACATGTTGATTTTCCGCAAAAATATGGATTCAGACATCACGATTCAAACCACCGAATCCACGCCCGCCGACTCCCCGGCAGCCCAAATAGAATCAGCGCTCTCCATCCCCACCTTCCGCGCCACCGCCCCCACACCGCGACTAGCCGCCGCCACCAAAGTACCAGAGGGTCCGACCCCAGAACTCGGCGCACCACGCGACATCGCTGCGCAGTAACCTACTGCGCAGCAACGATATTCTCAGCCGCTGATATCCAGCGCCAGCGCGTGGATTCGCCCCACCAGCTCTTTGCCCAGTGCCCCGTGCACTGCGCGATGCCGTGCGATGCGTGACATCGGCGCGAATGCCTCAGCCTTGATCACCACCTGAAAATGGCTCTCGCCGCCTTCTTGATACCCCGCATGACCGATATGTTTCTCACTTTCGTCAATCACCTCAAGCACTTCTGGCGCAAACTTCACCCTCAACTTCTCAGCTATCTCATCAACAACCATCATTTTTTGCTCTTTCCTCTTTCGGTTCGCTGCAGAAACCTTAAACTCGTGCGACCGAGTCGAAAAGGCAGGCGACATGAGCAAATCAGATCCATTCGGTTTCGATATCCGCGTCAAATCGGACAAAAAAAAGCGCACCCGCGGAAAACGTGGCATGTCCGGCGCCTTCGAAACCTCTACCCGTGAATGCGAACACCCCGGATGCGAAGAGGCCGGCCAATACCGCGCGCCCAAATCTCCGGATCATCTGGATGAATTCCTGTGGTTCTGCAAAGACCACGTACGCGAATACAATCTGAAGTGGAACTTCTTCAACGGCGCGACCGAAGAGGAATTCAACGAACAGATCGACAAAGACCGCGTGTGGGAGCGTGAGACCAAACCGTTCAAGAAACCCGGCGAAGAGGCGCGCGCCTGGTCGCGGCTGGGCATTGACGACCCGCATCAGGTGTTGGGCCAGAACGCCACGCGCAACCCCGGAAAGTCGATCACCGGCACCCGTAAACTGCCGCCCACCGAACGCCGCGCGATGGATATTCTTGAATGTCGGGATCACTGGACCAAACAGGAAGTTCGCAAGCAATATAAGGCACTTATCAAAATATTGCACCCTGACATGAACGGGGGCGACAGATCGGATGAGGATCGCCTGCAAGAGGTCGTCTGGGCCTGGGACCAGATCAAGGAAAGCCGCAACTTCAAAGACTAGCGTCGCCGCAGGAATAAGGCCAGAAACGAGGTCGGCATGGCGACAACCCTGATCACCGGCGCGACAGGTTTTGTCGGGCGCCATCTGTTGTGGCAGGAATTGCGGTCGGCCAAACCGGGCGACCGCGTGATCGCAGTAATACGCGCCACATCGCAAGACCACGCCAGCGCGCGGCTGGCCGGAATCCTTGACGATCCGTCAGCCGGACTGTCTACAGACCAAAAATCCGCCGCATCGGCAATTCCAGGTGATCTGCAACAGGATCGTCTGGGGTTCTCGCCCGATCAGGACCAGGCGATCTGGCCAGAGTTGACCCATATCATCCACTGCGCGGCCTCGGTGAAATTCACCCTTGATCTGGACGCCGCACGCGCGATCAATGTCGCAGGCACCCGCCGGGTGCTGCAGGGGGCGGCAAGGGCGTGCAATCTGAAACGCTTCGATTATATCGGCACGGCCTACGTCGCGGGCGCACGTAGCGGCACCATCAGCGAAGACACGCTTGACCTGACGGGTCCATTTCACAACAGCTACGAACGCACCAAGGCCGAGTCCGAAGACCTGGTGCGCCGCGCCGCCAATGACCTGCCAATCACCGTGTTCCGCCCCAGCATTGTCGTGGGTGACAGCACCACCGGCATCACGCAGAATTTCAACGTGCTCTATTGGCCGCTAAAGGTGTTTGCCCGCCGTCTGGTTCTGTGCATCCCGGCTGACCGCAACGGCATCGTCGATATCGTGCCCATCGACTATGTCCGCGACGCGATCATGTTTATCCGCCGGTCCTGCCCTGCGGCGGGGCAGACCTATCACATCACCTGCGGGCCGGAAAACACTGCGACCATCGGCGGCCTGGCACAGACCGCTGCAAAAGCGTTTGGCGTCTGGCGCCCACCTTTTGTGTCACCCAAATGGGTTTATCCGGTTCTGCGGCCGCTGCTGGGGCTGATCCTGCGGGGCCGCTTTCGCCATGTCATCGAAACCGGTGATCAATTCCTGCCGTATCTGTCGCACCGGGCCTTGTTCGACACTTCAAATACCACTGCCGCGCTAACCGGCACCGGGATTGCCCCACCACCGCCGGCAAAATTCTTCGACCGCCTGATCGCCTATTGCATCACATCCGACTGGGGCCGCCTGCCGCCGCCATAGGCCACCCCCGCCGGATGGCCACCAATGTGCAAATTCCCCGGCCTTTCACCGCCATGACGTTGACCTTCCCCGCGTTATCTTTCATGAAGGCGTGCAGCCCGAAAATACGCGGCGCGGCACAAGCGAAACCCTCTGGTGAGAGGTCGACAATGGCGGACGGAACGATGGATATTGGCGCAAGACCCACTGAAGATATTTCGGTCCGCGATGTGTTTGGCATCGATAGCGACATGAAGGTCAAAGGCTTTGCCGACCGCACCGATCGGGTGCCCGACATCGATTCGACCTATAAGTTCGACCCGGACACCACGCTGGCCATCCTCGCCGCTTTCACCCACAATCGCCGCCTGATCATTCAGGGCTATCACGGCACCGGAAAATCGACCCACATCGAGCAGGTCGGCGCCCGGCTGAACTGGCCCACCGTGCGCGTCAACCTTGACAGTCACATCAGCCGGATCGACCTGATCGGCAAGGATGCGATCAAGCTTGAAGACGGCAAGCAGGTGACCAAATTCCAGGAAGGCATCCTGCCGTGGGCCCTGCGCACCAACACCGCAATCGTGTTCGACGAATACGATGCGGGTCGCGCCGACGTGATGTTCGTCATCCAGCGCGTGCTGGAACATGACGGCAAACTGACCCTGCTGGACCAGAACGAAGTCATCTCGCCGCATCCGTCTTTCCGCCTGTTTGCGACCGCCAACACGGTCGGTCTGGGCGACACGACCGGCCTGTATCACGGCGTGCAACAGATCAACCAGGCCCAGATGGACCGCTGGTCGCTGGTGGCGACGCTGAACTATCTGTCCCACGACGCCGAAACCGCCATCGTTCTGGGCAAGAACCCGCATTACAACACCGAACGCGGCCGCAAGCAGATCGCGCAGATGGTGACCGTCGCCGACCACACCCGCACCGCATTCATGGCCGGCGATCTGTCAACCGTGATGAGCCCGCGCACCGTGATCAACTGGGCCCAAAACGCCGAGATTTTCCGCAACATCGGCTATGCGTTCCGGGTGTCCTTCCTTAACAAATGCGACGAGCTGGAACGCGAAACCGTGGCAGAGTTCTATCAGCGCTGCTTTGACGAAGAGCTTCCTGAAAGCGCGGCGTCGATCGCAATGCCATGATCAGCCGGGCAGATATCACGGCCACCCATACCCGGATCGCGCCGCATATCCGCCGCACGCCGGTTATAACGCTGGAACCCGACGCCCTTGGGCTTGGGTTTCCTGTGACGCTAAAGCTTGAACATCTACAGGCCACCGGCTCTTTCAAGCTGCGCGGCGCCTTCAACAACCTGCTGTCGGCGGATCTGACGCCCGACACCGAAGTTGTCGCCATCTCTGGCGGCAACCACGGCGCGGCGGTGGCGCTGGCGGCCGCCCGGTTGGGGGTAAAATCTACGGTTTTTGTCCCCGGGGCGATTGCTGTCGAGGTGAAACTGGCCCGGATGCGGCATTTCGGGGCCAAGGTTGTTGTGGTGCCGGGCACCGTCGAAGACGCCTTTGCCGCCTTTGAAAACAGCGCAAAGACTCCGGGTGCGGTTCAGGCCCATCCTTACGATTCCGAACTGACGATTGCCGGGCAAGGCACTGTGGCGCGCGAAATCGAAGACCAGGCCCCCGAGATTGACACCCTGATGGTGTCGGTTGGCGGCGGCGGCCTGATTGGCGGGGTGCTGGGCTGGTATCAGGACCGGGTAAAGATTGTCGCCGTCGAAACCACCGGCACATCGGGGCTGGCGCAATCGCTGGCGGCGGGGCAAAGCGTGACCATTCAGCCCAGCGGCATCTCTGCCAGCGGGCTGGGGGCGGCCACCATTGGCCAGATGCCGATGCAGCTTATCGACCGCTGGCTTGGCGGCTCTGTTGTGGTAACCGACGATGACACCCGCACTGCACAGCAACGCCTGTGGGACGGCGCGCGGCTGATCGGTGAACCGGGTGCCGCCACCGCATTGGCCGCTGTCACCAGCGGCGCCTATGTGCCACAAAAAGACGAACGCGTCGGCGTTCTGATCTGCGGCGGCAACGCATCGCCTGACTGGTTTCTCACCTGAAGGGCTGCCAGTCGATTACCGTGACCGACCCACACCCTGCAATATCGGTCAAGGGCTTTTCCTTCCCCCGATCCCGGTGCATAAACCTGTCATGACCAAGCCCACAGATAACCCAGCCGACCCGTTCAAAAAGGCGCTCATCGAGGCGACCAAGGTGCTTGCCGACGATGCAGAGCTGAATATCAGCTTTACCGTCGACCCGCCCGGTGTGTCCAACGATCAGATCCGCCTGCCCCAGGTCAGCCGCCGGATGACCAAACAAGAGGTCCTGCTGGCCCGTGGCACCGCCGACGCCTTTGCGCTGCGTTTGAAATACCATGATGACGCCACGGCAGCGCGCTATGCGCCCCACGGCCAGATGGCCCGCGACATCTATGACGCAATGGAAACCGCACGGTGTGAGGCTGTCGGCGCGCGCACCATGCCCGGCACCTCTAGCAATATCGACGCCAAGATCCTGAACGAGGCAGAGCGTAAGGGCTATGCCAGCCTGTCCCAGGCGTCAGAGGCCCCGCTGCCGGTCGCCGCCGGCTATCTGATCCGCCACCTCGCCTCTGGCCGTCCGCTGCCTGCGGGCGCCGACAACGTGATGAACCTGTGGCGCGATTTCATCGAAGGTCAGGCGGGCGAAACGCTGGAAAACCTCGACGATACGCTCGCCGATCAGACCGCTTTCGCCAAATTCACCCGCCAGATGATCGAGGACCTCGGTTATGGCGACCAGCTGGGCGATGACCCCGACGATCTCGATGATCAGTCCGACGAAGACACCAGCGAAGAAGATCAGGAAGAGCCCGACAGCACCGGCAGCGACGAAGACGACAGCCCCGAAGAAACCGAGGCCAACCCAGAGCAAGCCCAGGAAGAACAGCAAGACGCCTCGCAGGCCGAGGTCTCGATGGACGAGATGGCCGATGCCGATATGTCCGAAGAAACCGACATGCCCGAGGGCGACATGCCGATGGACCCGCCCCCGGCGCCTGCATCCGAGGCCGACCCGAACTATGAGGTATACCGCTCTGAGTTCGACGAAGAAATAAAAGCCGAAGATCTGGCCGAACCGCAAGAACTG
>Ga0316206_1002767_pt1 | contig 11056 bp, 8 predicted proteins | sample 6monthpyrite_MG_FD_204942 | JGI IMG/M metagenome (GOLD analysis project Ga0316206, IMG submission 204942) | Microbial mat bacterial communities from mineral coupon in-situ incubated in ocean water Damariscotta River, Maine, United States -... | ecosystem: Environmental > Aquatic > Marine >...
ACAATACACGACCAGTTAAATCCAGCAACACCTTCCTGGATAAAAGGACTTATCGTTACTGTTATATTATTAGCCTTTTTTGCAGCTGCTTATTTTTATTTTTTATTTGATAAAACGGAGAGTCAGCCAACAGAACAATCACTATTAACAACTCCACCTATAGAAGAAACAATCGTAACTGAAAAAACTGATGTGATTGATGTTCTGGAAAGTGACGGAAAATTATCAGACACAGAAGAAACGATAAGCCCCACCCCTGTTACTGAAGAAATTATAGAACCAGACGTTATTGAAATTCAAGAACCTGAGAATATCAATATAGCCAATACTAGGACAGAAAATATTACAGCAGATATTACAGAAAAACCCGCTGTAAACTTAATGCCCGCACCACAGGTCATTAAAGAGCCAGAACCCATCACGGTTATACAACCGAAACCCGTGCAAAAAACGCCACCTGTAAAAGCAATTACAAAAGCAGAAATAAAAACCGTTGTGAAACCTGCAGAGCAGATAAATCCAATATTACTAGAACTTGATAAAATGGGTTTGCAAAATGCCGCATGGTTGAAAACACAGAATAGCCAAAACTGGACGTTGCAACTACTGGGTGCTCGTGACCCGGAAACACTTCTAAAATTTGCTCAACGTAATCAGCTATCCACTAATGCCGCATGGTATAAAACCTGGCTAACTTCTAAGCCGTATTACGTATTAGTTTACGGCAGTTATAACAGCCGCGAAACTGCGCGTAATGCTATTAATGGATTACCTCCCCAACTACGCTCACTCAAGCCCTGGGTGAAGAGCGTTAAGTCTGTTCAGCAAGCATTAAAGTAAACAAACAGGCTTGCTAAACTCGGGGATGATCATGCTCCTTTACATTATACAGACACCTATTAATTTAAATTATCTTTTGTGTATAGCCACCACCGCCTGGTGTTTTGATAGTTAACTTATCACCCGCCCTAACTACCTTTGAAAATTTTGCTGCCTGAGACTTTTCATTAATTAAGTTTTCACCTGGCGCACCATCTCCTGCATTTATTCCCCACGGATTATGTCGCCTTCTTTCTGTTAAAAGGGTGATATGTGTATCCTGTAAAAACGTATAAGAACGAACCAAACCTTCGCCACCGCAGTGCTGTCCTTTTCCAGCGGAATTTTTACGCAGTGAATATTCGTTTACTCTGAGCGGGTAGTTCATCTCCAGTACTTCAACAGGTGTATTTAGCGTATTGGTCATATGTGTTTGTACGCCACTCAAGCCGTTATATAAACAGCTTGCCCCCATACCGCCACCGATTGTTTCATAATAATCCCAGGCTTGTGTTTTAAGCTCTTTATCAAAACTCTCTGCAGCGCCCATAGCCAGATTATTCATACTGCCATGACTGGCAGCAGGCAGCTTTTCAGGTATCGCTTTTACAAGCGCACCAATTATTACATCAACTATACGTGTACTGGTTTCAACATTTCCTGCTGCGACTGCAGCGGGCCTTTGTGCATTAAGCAAACAACCTTCTGGTGCTGATAAACTAATATGACGAAAACTGCCTGCACAGGCAGGCGTATTTACTGGCATTAAACAACGAAAAACATAATACACGGCAGCTGCAGCGACAGATAATGGACAGTTTATATTCCCCGCAACCTGATCAGCCGAGCCTTCAAAATCTACATCTATCAATGTATCGGAAACCGTGATTGTTGCCTTTATTTTTATATCAGTGTTACCCTGCCCGTCATCATCCATTACATCTGTAAAATCATATACACCTGGTGTAATTGCTTTGGTTGCAGCTTCCGCAACTCTTGCCGCATAGTCATTTAGAGCAACTAACGCCGACTGATACTGCTTAATACCAAGATTAGTGATTAACTCTTCTAAACGCTGCATACCTCGTCTATTTGCACTAATTTGTGCCGAAAAATCACCATGTGACTGTTGCGGATTTTGTAATACAGACAACAAGTTATCCATTACATCTCTTTCTTCCTGATTATTTTTCAATAAATGAGTAGGCGGAATAATTAGTCCTTCCTCACTTAATTCAGATGATATCGGCATAGAACCAGGGCTGGATGCACCAATATCAGCATGATGCGCGCGATTAGCCACGAAGCCTAATAACTGTTTTTGAATAAACACAGGGGCAATCAGGGTAATATCAGGCAGGTGGGTACCTCCAAGATAGGGATCATTCAGGACCACCATATCACCCGGTTCCCAGGCGATCTTGCTAACAATATCCCGAGCAGCATAAGCCATACTGCCCAGATGCACTGGGATATGCGCCGCCTGAGCACAGAGCTCCCCCTGAGTATCAAATACGGCACATGAGTAGTCCAGACGATCTTTAATATTGGGTGAAAATGCAACTCGCTGTAAAACAGCCCCCATCTCATCACAAACCGCTTCAATGCGACTTGAAAACACACTTAAAGCAATAACATCCATTGGAATCCTTAAAAACAATGATTTATGTCAAATAATACCTTGAAATACAAACGCTTCTAATTTATCTTAATGCCCAACTAAAACACTCAAGTATTTTAACTGAAAAATAAACAGGAAATTGATATGAATCCTCTAATGACAATCAAAGGCACATTAGCCGTTGGTTTTATTCTATCTATGGCGGTAGCATTTGGCTTAGGCACTCCAGAGACCTTTAAAAATGTAGCAATGACATGGATACACATTGCAGCAGGTATTACCTGGATAGGTCTACTTTACTACTTCAACTTTGTACAAGTACCCGGTGTTGGCGCTGCATTAGCTAACCCAGATGGCCCACAGCCAGCAGCAATCAATAAATACATCGCACCCAAGGCATTACTTTGGTTCCGTATGTCTGCAGCTGTAACCTGGTTAGTGGGCATAGGCCTGTTAGCTTCTCCTAAGTTCTCTGCTTTAGGCGGTATTGTTGGTGCTTTCACTTTCGCTGATGGCATGCAAGTTATTGGTCTTGGTGCATGGTTAGGTACTATTATGTTATTCAATGTATGGGTACTCATCTGGCCAAACCAGAAGAAAATTCTTGGCCTAGATGGCTTAGAACATAGTGCAGACGTAATTGCAGGCGCTAAGAAAGTTGCTTTACTAGCATCTCGTACTAACACTGTATTATCTCTACCAATGTTATTATGCATGGTAGGTTCAGCTCACGGGCTATAAAATACAAATAACTTTGTATTTGTAAGGGCACCCCTTGTGGGTGCCCTTTTTAGTTTTTATATATTTGAATTACAAACCGTTATTCTACTTAAGTTGATTAGTCTCCGGCAATTTGCCAAATTGGCTAACTACAGTATAATTAACTGTTTCGCGGCAGCATTTACTGCCGTTTTTGCATTTTAGGAACCTTAAAAAATTTAAGGGCTTTTTAGCAGTAGGAACAAACAAACATGAGCGGATCTGACCATCTAATGAAAACCTATGCACCCCTTGATGTCTGTTTTGACAAAGGTGAAGGCGTCTACCTGTATGATGACAAAGGCGCAAAATATCTGGATGCTCTCTCTGGTATTGCCGTTTGTGGATTAGGACATGCTCACCCAACTGTAACCAGAGCGATTCAGTGTCAGGCTGAAAAACTTCTGCATACATCTAACCTGTATTGCATTCAAAACCAGCAACAACTCGCAGACAGGTTATGTAAAGTTTCTAATATGGACCGGGTGTTTTTCTCAAACTCCGGCGCTGAGGCCAATGAAGCCGCTATTAAACTAGCCAGACTTCATGGCAACAATAAGAAAATAGACAACCCTTCAATTATCGTTACCGATAGTAGCTTCCATGGTCGCACTCTAGCCACATTAACTGCTACAGGTAATCGTAAAGTTCATGCTGGCTTTGAGCCACTCGTACAAGGCTTCACCCGTGCGCCTTATAATGATATCGAAGCTATAAAATCAATTGCTCAAAACAGTAATAATACGGTTGCTATACTGGTTGAACCGATTCAGGGAGAAGGTGGAATTAATTTACCTGATGACAACTACCTGACTGAATTACGCGCTATTTGTGATGAAAATGACTGGTTATTAATGCTTGATGAAATACAAACAGGAATGGGCCGTACGGGCACCTGGTTTGCTTTTCAACATAACAATATTATTCCTGATGTTATGACATTAGCCAAGGGGCTGGGTAACGGCGTTCCCATTGGTGCATGCCTGGCTCATGGCAAAGCTGCCGACCTGTTTCAACCAGGCAATCATGGCTCAACATTTGGCGGCAACCCACTAACGTGTGCTGCTGCTATAGCAGTTGTTGATACAATCATTGAAGACAATTTATGCCAACGGTCTGATCAGCTTGGTAAGAGAATACTCGAAGGTTTTGCAGCACAACTGTCAGAACTCTCCGCTGTAAAATCAATCCGCGGTAAAGGTTTAATGCTGGGGATTGAACTTGATAGAGATTGTGCCGAACTGGTTGGTCTGGCTCTGAAGCAAAATTGCCTTATTAACGTAACAGCCGGTAATGTTGTGCGTTTACTACCCCCTCTCATTCTATCTGACCAGCAAGCTGATAACATCGTAGATATCGTCAGCAAGCTCATTATAGATTTTTGTAACTAATTTAAGCGGAGACGCCCAATGGCGACGCGTCATTTTTTAAGCCTACTCGACCTTAGCCCTACAGAGCTCAAGCAACTACTTAAGCGCGCAAGTGAACTTAAGAAAATGCAGCATGCGGGTGAAATATACGAACCACTAAAAAACAAGGTACTGGCGATGATTTTCGAAAAGTCATCCACCCGTACCCGCGTATCGTTTGAAGCCGGAATGGTTCAACTGGGAGGCAATGCGATGTTTTTATCACCAAGGGATACCCAGCTAGGACGCGGCGAACCTATTGAAGATACCGCTCGAGTATTGTCCAGCATGGTCGATATTATTATGGTGAGAACTTTTGAGCATGAAAAAGTCAGCACCCTTGCAAAGCACTCATCAGTACCCGTTATCAATGGTCTGACTGACTGGCTTCACCCGTGCCAACTACTGGCAGATATGCAGGCCTGGACCGAACACCGAGGTGATGTACAGGGTAAAACCGCTACCTACGTTGGTGATGGAAATAATATGTGCCATTCTTATATTAATGCAGCACGACAGCTTGATTTTAAGTTACATATTGCCTGCCCCGAAGGTTATGACCCTGACCCTGAGTTAGTGAAAGCAGCGGGAGATAGAGTAAAAATATTTAGAGAGCCTAAAGAAGCTTGCACCAATGTAGATATGATTGTTACCGATGTCTGGGCTAGCATGGGTCAGGAAGAAGAACAAAAAGAGCGGGAAAATGCATTTGCCAATTTTCAGGTCAATGACGAAGTTATGGCTCTTGCCAATAAAGACGCTCTTTTTATGCACTGCCTGCCAGCACACCGGGGTGAAGAAGTTAGCGCTAGTGTTATAGATGGTGAACAAAGCGTAGTTTGGGACGAAGCTGAAAATCGCTTACATGCTCAAAAAGCCCTGCTTGAATTTTTATTAACCTGATACTCACGAAGCACATAGCGTAATAGCTATGCGGCTTGTGACTTACGTAATTTCATATATTGCTCTAAAGTTTTATCCGTCTCATTAGCAAACTCGGTATACACAAAAGCCAGCCCATACAAGCTCCGACTGCCTATCACCACTGAGCGCACTACTCTTGCTTTAACTAATACCCTTTTAAATTCATTTACAAGAGGCAAGTCAAAAGCCAGATCAAATACCTTGCCTGGCTCTGCGGGTGCGCCATACTCAATATATATTCCGCCCATAGAAATATCCACAGCCTGTGCTCGAGCAATGCTGCCATCTGATAAACGAATGAACGCCTTAAAATTTATTCTAAACCGCTCATGTAAGCGCTGATCCATAGCTGCTTCAGATGTTTGAGTGGGGGCTTGCGTTACTTGCACTTCATCCTTATATATTACTTTCTCTTCCAAGGGATAATCCTTCTACTATTCATCTCTAATCAGCTACAATACGCCATTAAATTACACTGCCTTTCTCATTAACTATCGAATAACAATGACTTTCAAGCGCCTCTTTTTATATAGCACTCTATTGGTAACCTCGCCAACACTGTTATCGGCGGCTGATCAGCGTAATTATGCAGGCTCCCTCAACTCATGCCCTGTAGATAGCTATTCTTCTATAAAATACAATGCTCCACCTAAATTCAGTGGTGAATTACTTAATTCAACCGATGTCAGTGCTGAGCAAGTGCAAAATACAGGTAATGCCATCAGTGTATTTTCCGGCAATGTCGTTATTGAACGCAACGGCATAAGGTTACAGGCTGATAAGGTTACACACGATAAAACAGCTCAAAAGCTTGAGCTAGATGGCAATATTCACGCAGACACAGAGAGCATGGCTCTCAACGCCAGTAGTGGATGGATGAATATGCTGACCAATGAAGCTGAGTTCATAGATAGTTTTTACTACATGCCCGATACGGGCCTAACGGGCAACACACCTTTATTTAGTCTTTCAGCCGATCAGAAAACAATATTACAGGACACTCAATTTTCTACCTGCCCTGAAAACAAACTTGACTGGCACTTTAATTCTGGTTGGTTAGAACTGGATAAACAGACTGCTACAGGTACAGCTAAACATACTGTTTTCTGGGTTAGCGAAGTACCTGTCTTTTACTTGCCATGGATACAGTTTCCCCTTGGAGACGAACGCCGCAGCGGTTTTATGATGCCGGGCATGGGCACGTCCAGTTCAAGTGGTTTTGAATTTAGTACTCCCTGGTACTGGAACATTGCACCAAACCAGGATGCACTTATCACACCTACGTTTATGAGCAAACGTGGAGAAATGTTAGCAACTGAATACAGATACCTGACACACAGTAGCAGTGGAAATTTAGAGTTTGAATACTTAAATAAAGACAAAGAATTTAATGACGAAGAACGTTATCTGGTTCATTTTGATAATGAAAGTAGATTAACAGACAGTTTGAATTTAAGCCTACTGCTTAACGACGCATCTGATGATGATTATTTAAAAGATCTGGGCAGCAGTATTAGTGTTACCAATACAACACATTTAGAAAAAAACGCTAAATTAAATTATGTTAATGGCCCATGGCAGGCAGGTTTACTGACTCAATCATTTCAAACCATCGATGATGACATCGCATTGAATGACAGGCCTTATAAACGTTTACCTCAAGTCACACTAAATGGGAAAGGCGAACTGTTTGAAACAAACAATAATTATTTACTAGGCTCACTTGACAGTGAATGGGTTGAGTTTGACCATGAAAGTACAGCCGTTGAACAAGGCTCACGTTTTCACATCTACCCAAAGCTGAGTTTACCTATAGAAGGTAATGCCTGGTATATAAAACCTAGTGCCGGTTATATGTTCACACAATACGATACAACAGATGCATCCGGTGCTGACACTATTCTTGATGATCGAGGTTTAAGCGTATTCAGCCTTGATAGTGGTTTGTTTTTTGAACGTGATTTATCTAATAGCGCCTTTTTGCAAACTTTAGAGCCCAGATTATTTTATTTGAATATTCCGTATGAAGATCAGTCATTAAATCCGATATTTGATACATCAGAACAGGATTTTAGTTTCGCATCCCTGTTTAGAGAAAACCGTTTTAACGGCATTGATAGAGTAGGCGATGCAAACCAGTTAACTCTGGCTTTAAGCTCACGCATAATTAATAAAAACACAGGTCGTGAACTTTTTAATATGAGTATTGGTCAAATTTACTATTTTGAGGATCAGCAGGTTTCTTTGGATAACACTATAAACACCTCTGATAGTTCAGACATTATCACTGAAATCGGCGGCAACCTGAACAAATGGCGAGCCAGGGCAACTTTTCAATGGAATACTGACACTGACACATCAGACAAACGTAGTGCACAGCTAAGTTATGCCGCAGCTGAAGATGCTGTTTTTAATATTGGCTATCGATTTCATCGAGATCCAATTGATGAGACTGATAATCTTGAGCAAACAGATTTATCATTTGCCTGGCCATTTGCAAACAATTACTCATTGCTAAGTCGCTGGAATTATTCTCTGACTGATGACAGAGATATTCAAACACTGGTTGGCCTGCAATATGAGTCCTGTTGCTGGGCAGTACGTTTAATATCACAACGTTATATAAAAGACGACACGGCAGATCCATACGACAAATCAATAATGCTACAATTTGTTTTAAAAGGCTTCGGCAGCATTACAGACAAAGACACTACCAACACGCTTAAACATGCTATTCTAGGCTATCAACCGGATTACTAAAATGCAGTACAACAGAATGAACTTTTCGCCTTTTTTATTACTTACAGTTATGACTTTTTTTTCCAGCCACCTAATGGCAATAGAAGAAATAGATTCGGTTGCAATTATTGTAAATGAAAACATTATAAGTAATCAGGAAATCAATAATCGTCTTGAAGATTTCAAAGGCCAGTTACAGCTTCAAGGTAAAAAACTACCTCCTGAAAAGTTATTAAAAAAACAGGTAATTGAGCGCATCATTCTTGACAGCATTCAGTTGCAACTTGCAAAAGCTCAGGGCATCAAGGTTGATGACCTTACATTAAATAAAGCGCTTGAAACCATCGCCAGAAAAAATCGTACCACATTAGACGAAATGCATCGCATGTTAGAAAACAAAGGTATTAGTTATAAAAACTTTCGCGAACAAACTCGCAAAGATATGATTATTCGTCAAATACAAAAACGCATGATATATAGCCGCGTAAAAGTATCACAACAGGAAATTGATATTTTTCTTGAACAGCAAAAAATATCAGGTGATGCCGCTAATGACAAATACCACCTTGCTCACATCTTAATTGCTACACCAGAAGCTGCTTCACCTGATGATGTTACAAAAGCGCTTAATAAAGCGAAACAAGTAATAAGCCGTTTAAACGAGGGTGAATCATTTAACGATGTTGCACTACGTTTTTCAGATGGACGCCATGCACTAAAGGGTGGCGACCTTGGCCTGCGTGGTGCAGCTGAGCTACCTTCATTATTTTTAGATGCTGCTAGACGCCTCGAGATTGAAGAGGTTACGCAACCTTTACGTAGTGCTGGTGGTTTCCATATCATCAAACTTGTCGACAAAAAAACCCAGCAGCATCTGGTTAAACAAACTCACGCTCGACATATTCTGATTAAAGCTGATGAAATAACCAGCAATGAAGAGGCTCGTATTAAGCTAAATCAGGTAAAAGTTAAACTTAATGAAGGTGGTGACTTTGCAAAACTTGCAGCCGAGTTTTCTCAGGATCCCGGTTCGAAAAATAATGGTGGTGATTTAGGCTGGGCATCCGAAGGGACCTTTGTTCCTAGATTCACAGAAGTAATGAACACTTTGCAAGAAGGCCAGACATCCGAGCCATTTAGAAGTCAGTTTGGCTGGCATATTATTCAAGTTTTAGAGCGTCGCCAGCAAGATGAAACCGAGCAATTAATTAGACAGAAAGCAGAATTGGCGATACAAAATCGTAAAGCCGATGAAGAACTTCAACTGTGGTTACGCCGCGCTCGTGATGAGGCCTATGTTGAATATCGAACTGAGAATGATAGTTAATAATGAAACCTGTAATTGCCATAACACCTGGCGAACCTGCTGGCATAGGCCCCGACCTTGCAATCATAACGGCACAGGAAAGCTTTAATTGTAATAGAGTATATTTTGCAGACCCTGAGTTACTTGAGGCTCGTGCACGTGCATTAAATTCTGACATTAACATTCACTCGCTTACTTCTCTCGATAATATTCCAGAGCCCATTAAAAACACTATGTATGTGTGGCCTGTTAAAACAGCTAGCACTGTTAAAGCTGGTGAGTTGAATGCAGAAAATGCAAACTATGTATTAGAGTGCATACGATTAGCTGTTGAGTCACAACAAAACAATCAAACTCATGCTTTAATGACAGGACCAATTCACAAAGGCGTAATTAATGAAGCTGGTATAATTTTTTCAGGTCACACTGAATACCTGGCACAATTAAGTTCTGGCACGCCTGTTATGATGCTAGCCGCTGAAGAAGAGAAATTACGTGTTGCACTAGTTACCACTCATTTACCATTAAGCCAGGTCAGTGCTGCCATAAATGAAAACAACCTCAAACAGATACTGACAATTCTAGATACAGATTTAAAACAAAAATACGGGTTACCTAATCCACATATATTAGTCTGTGGCCTGAATCCTCATGCAGGCGAAAATGGTCATATGGGAATGGAAGAGATCGAAATAATATCACCCGTTATAGAGAAGCTACGCAAACAAGGCTTAAATTTAACAGGACCTTTACCAGCTGACACATTATTTACGCCAAAGTACCTTAACAATGCTGATGCTGTATTAGCGATGTACCATGATCAGGGGTTACCTGTTTTAAAACATGTTGGCTTTGGTCATGCTATAAATATCACTTTAGGTTTATCCATTATTAGAACATCTGTAGATCATGGCACTGCACTTGATCTTGCAGCAACATCTGATATTGATACGGGTAGTTATATTGCTGCCTTAAAAACAGCAATTCATCTGGCAAATAACCAGGCCATTACAACGGCAATTTAATTATGGCAATACAACACCGTGCAAGAAAACGCTTTGGTCAGAATTTTTTATCTGATCCAGGAATCATTCATCGAATTATACAAAGCATTAACCCAAAACCTGGTCAACGACTTATTGAAATTGGCCCCGGTTTAGGCGCACTGACCTGCCCTATATTGAAAATGGTAGGTGAGATGGATGTAATTGAACTAGATCGTGATATTGTTCCCAAGCTACAACTCAATTGTGGCCTTGATGCCGTACAAAACAATCAACTACGCATTCATAATATCGATGTACTTAAATTTAATTTTGCTGATCTGGGTTATGATGAACCTTTACGCATTATCGGTAACCTTCCCTACAATATTTCTACACCCATCATATTTCACCTGGTAGAACACAGCAAAATTATTCAGGATATGTATTTCATGCTGCAGAAGGAAGTTGTACTTCGTCTGGCGGCTAAACCTGA
>Ga0316206_1002769_pt1 | contig 11047 bp, 17 predicted proteins | sample 6monthpyrite_MG_FD_204942 | JGI IMG/M metagenome (GOLD analysis project Ga0316206, IMG submission 204942) | Microbial mat bacterial communities from mineral coupon in-situ incubated in ocean water Damariscotta River, Maine, United States -... | ecosystem: Environmental > Aquatic > Marine >...
GCATATCATTATGATACCCAAATAAAGCATGAAAACGAATAACTTTTTTTCTTTTGGTTTTTTGCTTTTAAACAAACACTTATATTTTATTATTGAATGACGATATTCGCCTGCTTGTTATTTTCTGATGCCAGACAATGCAGTAGAGGGTTATAGAAGGAATCCACTGCACTTCTCATTCCCTTGCTATTGCCTTTACGCTTTACTGACTGGCGGCAATTATTCTTTTTTTAATTTGTACTTCTAACGTTTACTTAACCAGCGGAGGTGCGTCAGTACCGGAGTCTGGTTTAAGTGCTTGTTAGAAGTGGGTTGCATATCATTATCTTACCCAATTATTGCCTGAAAACGAATTGCTTTTTTCTTTTGATTTTATGCTTTTAAACAAACACTTATAATTTATTATTGAATGACGATGCTCGCCTGGTTGTTATTTTCTGATGCCAGACAATGCAGTAAAGGGTTATAGAAGGAATTCACTTACCTTTGCATTCCCTGTCGATTGCCTTTGTTTTTTACTGACTGGCGGCAATTATTCTTTTTTTAATTTTTACTTCTAACGATTAAACTCAGTTGAGAGCAAAAGCAAGCAAAGCGTCGCTTTTGTGAATCAACTGGAGTGCCTTGTTAGGCATTTTTACCTGACTGTTGCCGCTACTAAGTTGTTTGCGCTGTGAACCAAGATGCATATCCACAATGAATTAAACCTTAAAAACAAAATACTCAGAATGACTCCCAATATAAAAATACTACCAGATGTCATGATCCAACTCGCTAAAGATAAGTGAGATTCTAATAACCACCATCCAGGGAAGTGGATTAATAAAAATAATATTGATGACATCAACACTGCCTTAGCCTTTCCATAACAAAGAAAGGAGTTTAACAAATAGCCTCTAAAAACAATTTCTTCGATGACAACAGCAAAGGATAAAGCCACCCATATTGGCGCAACCGATATGCTATCAACACCTATATCCATTCCTTTCGATAACATTGTCAAGGGGGCAGCAATAGCAATGAAGATAATGCTGGCAACAATACCTATAGATATATTCTTAATGAAATTTCCATGAAACCCTAAATCAGTAAATCTTGGAAATTCAATTTTCTGGAACACCCAAAAAAGAGGTACGATATAAATGATGAATCGCACTAACTCGCCAATAATTTCACCGTATACACCATAAGAGATTAAACTTTGATACATGGAACCAACATATACTGTCCAAGCTAAATACAGCCACAATAGATATGCAAATGTGATTTTATGGTTATGTCTCATAATTCTTTAGGCCTAACGTTTACTTAAGCTGCCCACGGCTGATTACCAGGGAAGCATGATTGTTTATTATTGCTGATGCACACATATGTTTAAAAGGTGCTACGTCCCAGTGGGTCAGCTTGAAGTTGTTGTTAGCGCTTAATTTATTTTGTGTTATTTTGCTTGAGCTTACCAAAATACTCTCCTTGTTTAAATCACTAATTTACTTGCACGGCATCAGCCGCTTAAGTGACTTAGTGCCTTATGACATTGGCTACATTACAACTTTCACCGCCATCAGGCGGCCTGATGAAACCTCAGGTAAAAATATTTGAATGATTCTATTTTGTTAATTTGTTTTTGTTCTTTTTATCGCTAACGCTGAGCTAACCTGACCCATAACACGTCGCACCGCTTGTGGTGCGACGTGTTATGGGTCAGGTTGAGCAAATTGTTATATATTTTGTTTAGCTAACACTTACAATACCAAGTTTTGCTATACCTTGTATAACTGCCATTTGAATCAATATTACCAAAATAGTTAGAAAAAACGATGCTAAAAAAGAAGGTTTTAACATTAACCAATAAATAATAGACATACTGGTAAAGACCAGGAGTAATGCAATAAAGCCTTCAAAGTTATTAGCTATTACCATTGTTGAAGCAATACCCAGCAAGACAGATATGCCACAAGATGTAATGCTTGTATTTGTAGCACCAATCAATGTTGCACCTATTTTCACAGGAAAGGTTGTTATTAATATGATTACAACTGATGCAAGTAACCATGACTCAGTTGGTATAAATAGTTCCATATGAAATCCCTTTTATTATTTTATTTCAATATAACGATTAAGCTCAGTTGAGAGCAAAAGCGGGGCGACGATAGAAGCACCGCTTTTGCGAATCAACTGGAGTGCCTTGTTATGCGATTTTACCTTGCTGCAATAACTCATTCTTGTTTTCTAAAGCATGGCCAACTATAAGTATATTACCGCTATTATCTTTTACTCTAAAATCTTTACTTCCATAATCTCTTTCTTCGAAATTACCAATAAACTCAATATTTTTCGACTTCCATTCGTTGTAAATAATATCGGCATCCTGAACACGTATTACACAAATACCACTCCCAACATGATCTTTACGCCCTTCGCCAAATTCTATAACGGCATCACCTTGCGAAACTACTGCATATGATGGATTTTCCCATATGCCAATTATACTAAAACCAAGTTTCTCTTTATAAAACTTTGCTGTTTCAACAACAGATTTAACTGGCAAAATTGGATTTGACCCTAAAAAATTATTATTCATTTAAAATAACCTCCATTGTTTTTATGGATAACGGTTGAGTTAAGCGGCGCTAAAAACAGCGAAGCTGTTTAGCGTCCACTGGCTTGTACGATTTGTTATGCATTATTGCCAGCCTACTTCTTTAGCCCAATTAGAGCTTGCTTGTTTATAGGCGATATAATTTTCAGGCGCTCTTCCACCTTCTGCTTCAACTTCCTCTCGATGCTCTTGAAGTGATTGCTCGAATGGTGGCAAACCAACTTCCTCTCTCAACTCATTAACTTTTTCGACGTTTTCAAGTTTACAATTAAGTTCTCCAGTTTCGTTCCAATCAAGAACAGTACCATAAACTTGTGGTTTACCTTCATTAAAGCGGATTCTATCCGTTAGCAAGGCTACTTGTTTATTGGGTACATCACCATTTTCAGCCGCTTTGGATAAAAGTTGGAGAAATTTCCGTTGGAGATTTGGGGTACAGATCGCGTGTTGAGCGATAAACCATGCAGCCCTTGAGCCTTCTAACCCTACTTGTGTTATTCCAGGCCAGCCATGTTTTGATATAAGTCCATCCAATACTTGCGCATTTTCTTTATGAACACTTTGCATTTCATCGTCGTAGATACCATATAGCCTGCCTTCTTCAAGCAGCCTATTTCTTGTTTTGATATCTCGTTGTTTGAGCTCTTCAAGTTGTTCGAGTAATTCTTTATTCATTGAAAATCCTTTTATGCATAACGCCCGCATAAAACGCGCGAGGTACGAGCGTCGCCTTTGATGCACTTTTACATATTGAGTTCACGCAGTGCTTCCTCATTACTCTTATAAATAACAACTTTATCACTAAACTCCTCTAACATTGTTAATGTTGGCTCATAGTGAATGCGTTCATAACTATGATTAAACACAATTAACTCAAGATGATTAGCTATAATTGTACGGTATGACTTTGGTCTCGATATTAACTGGCCAAGTGCACGCTTGACGATTCTATAAAAACGCGCCCATTTTGGTGTATTTAAAACTATTATCTTTTCTGCTCTTTCAAACGAAGGTGCTAGCCATTTATAAAATACGCCCTCAATAATCCACTGCTCTGAGTCTAAAGTTGATTCTAGTAAATCAGTTCTTTCATCGAGAGATCTTTTGGATCTACCTCCTACATCTGACCAGAATATGTCATCAATTTCAGTATATGGGATTCCACTCCGTTTTGAATAAGCTTCCGCCAAAGTCGTCTTTCCAGCCCCAGACCCACCAACAATATGAATTTTTTTATATTTCATTTAAGTACTTGTAACGCATAGCTAAGGGGCGTTCAAAGCGTGCAACGCTTTGGACGTCCCAGTGAACAAAGTGAGCGTTTTTGAGCGCCTTATAGTTTGACTGTTCCATTCACACCCTCAACTGCAATTAGTTCAAAGTCTGCTACATCTTTACGCAATTCAATTGCGCTTGTATATTCATCAGAGTAATAGAATTTCTTTGCAGCATCTAAACTAGGGAACTCAATAATAACTATTCTTCGGGTTTCCTCTGCACCTTCGAGGGAAAACACTTCTCCACCCCTTACTAAAATCTTGCCGTTATATTTCTCAATAACCGAAGGTGCTACTTTTTGATAATCCTTCAATTGTGTTGGACCATCAGCTTTTATTCTAATAACTACGTAAGCCGCCATCTTTTTTCCTTTTTTTAATTCAGCAACTGCTCATTCAGTTTAGCCACAGCAGATTCCCAATTGCGACCGTCAAAGTTTACCACCTCATATTCTTCAGATTCCAATTCAAAATCATCAAGGCATCTTACGTTAATGCTAACCATTTCAGGTGCTGCACGCGGATTGCTGAATGGATGAATGCCGCATGTATTGCAAAAATAGTGTTTTGCCTCTTTGGTATCAAATTGATATAGCGATAAATACTCCTGCCCTTCAACAAGATTAAATTGCTGAGGCGCTACTCTATGGTGTAGCACACCTTTCTTAGAGCAGATGGTGCAATTACATGAAACCACTTTATCAATAGTAGTGGTTACCGTGAATTTAACTCGATGACAGTGGCAACTTCCATGGTATGTCTTCATATTTATATCAATCTAACGTTTGAGTTAAGTGGCCGCAGCGAAGCGGAGGTCACGCTTGAACGAATTGTTAGGTGGCAGGTTCAATACGGCTGCCCATCCTTGTGTGAAAATACCCAAGCACCATTTGATAGTTGAATGGCTTTAATATCATCATTAGGGTAATTAACTTCATCACCTTCTGTTCTGTCGCCAATTTCTAAATAGGTAACATCTTCTTCTGACTTATTAGAAAGTTGAGAAGCTGTGCCTGACCCAGCTTTGAATCCATAACAATCACCGGGGTTCATTATGTACTCTTTTTCTCCTAATGTAAGAGTTGGTGTTCCTTTTAGGATATAAATAAATTCATCTTGTTTTGAATGATGGTGTAAAAGTGCTGATACTGCATTAGGAGCAAGTGATGTTAAATTTATGCCGAAGTTGGTTAAGCTGAAGTGGTCGCCAAGTTTCTTTTTTATTCTACCATCTACTAAAGATGCAAACGGCTGTGGGTATGCAGTTTTTACTTTGGGTGCAGGAATTGAATTTGCTGAAACCGGGGATTTAGACATGGTTATCTCTTTTGACCGCATAACGACTTGGGTAAGACGCACGTGTTTTTTGCGCGTCGCACTTGACCCGCTTGTTAAGCCTTTTAACCATGTAGATATTCAATTACATGATTGGCGTTATTGTTTGGCGGAAATACTGGGTAAAAGACTTTTTCAATTATGCCATTGTTTAATATTAAAGTTATACGTTTTGCTAGCACCATACCTTCAACCTCAATAGTTGGTAAAGATAGTGATTTGATAAAAGAAAGACTTTCATCACTGACGAGAGGAAATGGTAAATGTAAACGTGATACAGCTTCTTTTTGATATTGCGTATTCTGGGTACTAAGTCCATAGACTGATGCATTTAGAGACTCAATCTCGAAATGGTGATCTCGAAATAAACACGATTGTGGAGTACACCCCCTTGCTCCTGGTATTTCATCCCAACCGTCTGGCAGTGAGGTGTCCGGGCTACCTGTCATAGGATAAATATAAATGACAATGCGACCTGAAAGATTTGCAAAATTAACGGTTTCATTATTTGTAGTTTGAAGCTGAATTGATGATAGTTTAATGCCAAGGAGATGGTCACAAGCACCGTCATCTTCAGGTTGAGGTAAGTTTTGAGGTAAATCTGTTAATTGTTGCACGACATTTCCATTAGGCTTAACGATTCAATAAGGGGTCGCCGCAGTTTAGCGGTCCCAGCACGCGCTTTTTGCGTGCGATCTTGATTGGCTTGTTATGTGTTTTAACCACGTTTACCACCAAAACAGTGGAATGTTCTTGTTCCAGCTTTAAATTTTCCGGCATGGGGTATACCTGCTCGAATATGATATTCATCGCCCTTATGAAGGGTTATGCTCTCACCTACAATTTCCAAGACGTACTCACCATCAATTACCATAAAGTATTCTTCAAAATCGTGTATGTGCTCTTTCGATACCCCATCTTTTTCACAAACCCAATATGCAGTTTGTTTCTCGTCATTTCCAGTATAAATCCACCCCTTTACACCAACAGATTGTGACTGTGAAGGAACGGCATTGGCTTGTGTCATCATAAATGGAGGGAAATTATTCATCCTTGTTTCCTATCTTTAATACACATAACGCTTCGTTAATTTGCGTAGAGAACGGGCGCATTTTTTGCGCTCTTTGCAAAAAACGCGCGGGTTCTCGGAGTCAAATTGAACATTTTGTTAGGTGCTGGTTTCAATTTTCAACTCCATATATGTGTTATATGGTTTCTCTATATACTCACCAAATGGCTCACATAATTTAAAGCCATACTGTTTATATAAATTAATTGCATTTTTGAACTTATCACTTGTTTCTAATTTTAATATTGATTTATCTTTCTCCAACGCTTTCAATTCTAATTCTTTCAGCAGCCTAGGTGACAATTTATTTCCTCGAAATTCTTCTTTTACATACATTCGTGTAACTTCAGCGTAGTCATCATAAAACTTCAATCCACCCATTCCGCAGAGCACACCATCATAGTATGCACCCAATAATATAGAACTCATCTTCTCTAACTCCTCGGGTTGAGTTAGATTGCATTCCTCAGGAGGACAATATGACATATTATGCGTATCAAGAAGCTTGAAAAGTTCTCTTACTTCACTATCACTTGGTGTTATTTCTATAACATTTACTTTCATTTTTAATTCACTATCTAAAAAAATAGAAAATATTTTATATGCACCTAACGTTTTGCTAAGGGGCAACCAGCCCGAGCAAAGCGAGCGGTTGGTTGTCCCAGTGAACAAAGTGAACGTTTTTGAGCGCCTTGTTATGCAATTTTACCTTGCTTTAACAACTCACTCTTGTTTTCTAATGCGTGGCCAACAATAAGCATATTACCGTTGTTATCTTTTACCCTGAAATCTTTACTTCCGTAATCTCTTTCGGCAAAATCTCCAACGAACTCTACTTCTTTTGATTTCCATTCATTATAAACTGTATCGGCATCCTCAACACGTACAACACAAATACCGCTACCAGCATATTCTTTACGTCCCTCTCCAAACTCAATAACTGCATCACCACGCGAAACAACTCCATATGAGGGATTTTCCCATATACCATTTATAGTGAAACCAAGTTTCTCTTTATAAAAGTTTGCTGTTTCAACAACACTTGTAGCTGGAATAATAGGATTTGAACCTAAAAATTTATTACCCATTTAAAATACCTCCATTTTATTTTTTTTGCATAACGCCTAGTTAAGGGGTTTCGAGAACAGGCGGTTTTTTTGCGTTCTTTGCAAAAAAAATGCGTGTTCTCGAAATCCCTCTTGAACTTTTTGTTAGGCATTGTTTATTTGACCACATTTAATAATTTGTTCTTTAAATATATTTATCTTTTCAATGATATGTCGAGATATTTCATCATTCTCTATTATTCCATTTACATCAAGGTCTGTTCCAAGTAATGGGATAACTATTGCTGCACTTTCAATAACATTACCTGACATTGTTGAAATAACTTCCCTTAATGCTGTTTGAGCATGTGTTGCTCGTGGTGATGTGTTAGTTAAAGCCACTGGAATATAAGGAAATTCATCTCCACTTACTAACCAATCAAGTGCATTTTTCAAAACTCCTGAAATACCATGAGCATACTCAGGACTAGAAATTAAAAGACCATGTGATTGTTCTAATTCTGTTTTTAAATTTTTTACAGCACTTATATTTTCATTGTCTATATCGGGATTAAATAATGGAATAAGATCCATTTCACCAAAAACAGTTACATCAATTCCATTTGGTGCTAGTTTCGCAACAGCATTAATCAATGCTGTATTATATGATTCTTTTCTAAGGCTTCCTGATATTGCTAAAATTCGAATAGTATCCATTTAATTCTTTGATTGCCTAACGACTTAAGTAAGTGGCAACCAAAAACGTGCGGAGCACGGCTTTTGGTTGTCCAAATGAGCGAGAGCGAATGAGCTTGACTTGCTTGTTAGCTTTCTTTTGGAATTCCATCCCAACCCTTCCTATTCCAAACTGTTTGCACACGCTCCCAAACTTTATCATTTATTGAACTTTTCCATACGCCACCAAGTAAAAACGCAAAAGATGGATCTTGTTTTGCTTTTGTTTCTATTGAGTCAATAAAGTCTGGCCCATGCATTGATAATAAGTCTTCCAATGGGCCCGCAGCAAGAACTTCAGCTACTGAGGCATTTTCGTCTCTAGCATGTATTTCCTGAATTAACTCCCATAATGATTTTGGGTTTTCATATTTTAGATCGAATTCTTCATCCCATGCCCACGCGTAAGTATCTGTATCTTTTTCTTCAGCAATTTCTTTTGCGTGAGATATCCATGCTTCTGCTAATTTTTTGAGATGATCTTTATTCATGTTTTTAAAAGCTAACGCCCTGCTAACCTGACCGTAACACGGCGTGGCGCTTGTGGTAAAGTGCGCGAAGCGCACCACAAGTGGTGCGACGTGTTACGGGTCAGGTTGAGCAAATTGTTAGAGATAATTTTTACTTGTTCAATGGTATGCATTGATATGTACCTGGCATAACTGACAATGATTTATTAGAATTATATTCTTTTGCTAGCGCTTCACATACACCCTTATCATTTGCATAACCATGAATTGTCAGTAGATGCTCTGGGCCAGCTATGCCGTTTTTTACAAATGCATAATCGACAGAACTGCCTATTTTATTATTTGAAAAAGAATTCTTTTACATCATTTTGGTTTGCAGCAAAACAGATTTGATTGGTACTAAAAAACATAGAGATAACTAGAATCACTTTAACTTGTCTAATATGTAGTTTTTTGGTTGTCATTTTTTTACATCTCTAACGTCTCGCATAATGGGCGCCGCTTTGCGGCGTCCCAGTGAGCGAAGCGAACGAATTGATGCGATTGTTATGCGATTTATAATTCATTCAACGTGTCTTCTACTTTATTATTCAACGTATCTAACCGCTGATAAAACTCTTTTATTAGTTTCTCGCTAGAACCTCTTAGCTGAATAACTTCTTTCAAAACATTTTCGTTTTCAACTGGAGTTACTGCCGTATTTATATCTTCTACTAATTTTAATGCTAAAAATGACAATTCTGGAGGGGCATACGCTGAGAATTCAAAAGCTGCACGTCTAGCTTTTGCTAAGTGCTCTTTAGCCTTCTTGACTTCAAATTCATTGTTTATATCTAGGAAAGATATCGTATCGCTAAACTCTCCGAATAAAACTGCTGCTTTTTCACGAAGAGCTAATTCATTTTTTTTCAACGATTCTACTTTGACTAAAGCAACATCCTTTTTTGTTTCCAGATTAGTAAAAAACCATGAGCCGAACAAACCAATTATTACGCCAGCTAAAGTCCCTATGACAGTTATTATTGTTGATTTGATTTCAGAGCTCATTATTTTATTCTCGCATAACGTTTAAGCTGTGCGGCGCAAACGAAGCGCAGCGTAGTTTGCGTCCGAACGAGCGCCTTGTTATGTTTCGTCATCACCTTTCCCCCAATTACAGTTTTGACACAGTGTTTGCAAATTACCAAACTCAGTTTTACCACCTTTAGAAAAAGGAACAATGTGATCAATATGTAGCTGAATATTTGAATCAGTTGCGGGGCTTGCCCCGCAATAAACACACTTAAAATTATCTCTTTGTAAAACTTTTAACCTTAGCTTTAATGGAATTGTTCTTTTTTCTTCAGTTGTAATTTCTATAGGAGATTGCTGAACCTCATTGATGCTTTCAGTGCTCTCTTCCGACTCAAGATCAATGCCTTTAAAGTTTTCGAAAAAATACCTCCAGGCATTTACCCAGCCCTTATATCTTGTTTTGTATGTTGTGTAAGAGAATTTAGGCTTTAAAGCCTCCCATTCTGTTTTTGAAGGTCTATGCCCCAAGATTTCGAAAACCCTCGCCATTTCTAGCATAAGCTCATTTTCTGAGATGAAATGACGAGATTTTTTCGGCCTTTCTTTTAGCTCAAGTTCAGTTTTTGATAGGGCTTCTTCCCAACTACCAAAACGTGAGATAACTGCCGTTCCCTTGCAGTTTTTAGCGATTTTATCAAATTCATGGCGAGTGAATTTAACGAAGTCATAGTGTTTTGCTACTTCTTTTAGCTCACCTATGATTTCTTCATCACTTAATCTGTCAATTCTGTGTCTTTCTAGATTCATTGTTTAAGAAACATAACGCTGAGCTAACCTGACCGTAACACGGCGTGGCGCTTGTGGTAAAGTGCGCAAAGCGCACCACAAGAGGTGCGACGTGTTACGGGTCAGGTTGAGCAAATTGTTATGCATATTATTCTGATTGAAAATATTCATCATAATTTTCTATGTAATCTTCTAAATTACTTAAGAACATTTTTTTATATTGGTCTGAAAAGTATTCCAAGGCTTCATTCTTATCATTTTTTAATTCTTCGGTATTTTCAGTCATTGATGCGACTATAAAAGCATTGAACCGTGATGCAGCAAATAACAAAGATGCGCTAACTTTAGTGCTTGTGGATTTTTCTACAAGTGAATTTGCTAAATTAATAAAATCATCTGCACGTTCGTATAACCCCTCATCTTCATCTATATTACTCATCTAGTATTTCCTCTATGTAGGCGCATAACGTTTACTTAACCAGCGGAGGTGCGTCAGCACCGGAGTCTGGTTTAAGTGCTTGTTAGAAGTGGGTTGCATATCATTATGATACCCAAATAAAGCATGAAAACGAATAACTTTTTTCTTTTGGTTTTATGCTTTTAAACAAACACTTATATTTTATTATTGAATGACGATATTCGCCTGTTTGTTATTTTCTGATGCCAGACAATGCAGTAGAGGGTTATAGAAGGAATCCACTACACTTCTCATTCCC
>Ga0316206_1002771_pt1 | contig 11045 bp, 7 predicted proteins | sample 6monthpyrite_MG_FD_204942 | JGI IMG/M metagenome (GOLD analysis project Ga0316206, IMG submission 204942) | Microbial mat bacterial communities from mineral coupon in-situ incubated in ocean water Damariscotta River, Maine, United States -... | ecosystem: Environmental > Aquatic > Marine >...
ACCACTGCGCTTACCGTGAGAAATAAGATATCAATGAAGTCATGTTTAACATTAATATCTTTACGTGGGTCTTCAATAATAGAAAAGTGATCGATAAATGACATAATAAACTCCTGTTTTAAGGAGTATATTAGATCATGTTCTGGCCTAAAGTACGATCTTGCCCTGAATATAAATCATTATTCATTGTTACTTGTTATCAGCTTACTTCTAACGCCATTATACAAGCAATGTTAGGCTTTCCGCTATTCAATTAAATTGATCATACTTTTGCTTTGTTTGATACCTTATTTTTGTCGCTAAATTAACCATAATTTATTAGTTTTTTTAAGTTTTTAAGCTATCGTAGTTGCACTTGTGGATAACTACGGAGATAATGGTTCAATTACTATAACACACGTTATTTCATCATCATTATTGGCTATTGCGCTTAGTCTGTTTTTTACCTTGGGAGTTTTGGGTGGCATATACACTCTGGCAACGTTGTCTCTCTGTGCTTCAAGAAGAATTATCAGCACAACAATTCAGTATGTGGATAAGACCACTACAATGTGAGGTAAATGATAATATTATGACAGTTTACGCCTCCAATCGGTTTGTATTAGATTGGGTTCGTGAAAAATACGCAAACAGAATTAATGAATTAATCACTCTTTCTAACGAAACTGATCCACCTTTATTACGTTTTGAAGTGGGCAGTAAGCCGAGCATGGCTGCAATTCAAACCAATAATGTTACTAAGCCAACTAATGTAGCCGTTAACAATAATAGTGAATTGGAATCTAATATTCCTAAAACGACTAATGTGCGTCTTAAATATACATTTGATAATTTTGTTGAAGGTAAATCGAATCAATTGGCTCGTGCTGCCGCCTCTCAAGTGGCTGATAATCCAGGTTCTGCTTATAATCCATTATTTATTTATGGCGCTACTGGCTTAGGAAAAACGCACTTATTGCATGCGGTTGGCAATGGCATTTTATTAAATAAACCCAATGCAAAAATTGCTTATATGCATTCAGAACGATTTGTTCAAGATATGGTTAGAGCGTTACAAAATAATGCCATCGAAAAATTTAAACAATATTATCGCTCAGTTGATGCTTTGTTAATTGATGATATTCAATTTTTCGCTAACAAAGAACGCACACAAGAAGAGTTTTTTCATACTTTCAATGCATTATTGGAAGGTAATCAACAAATTATTTTAACTAGCGATCGTTATCCTAAAGAAATTGATGGGGTTGAAGATAGATTAAAATCCCGTTTTGGGTGGGGGTTAACTATTGCTATTGAACCACCAGAATTAGAAACGCGAGTTGCGATATTAAAACGTAAAGCTCAAGAAAGTCATGTTAATTTAGGTGATGAAGTTGCATTTTTTATTGCTAAACGATTACGTTCGAATGTTCGCGAACTTGAAGGTGCTTTAAATCGAGTGGTTGCAAATGCCAATTTTACTGGCAGGATGATTACCATTGATTTCGTGCGCGAAGCTTTAAAAGATTTATTAGCATTACAAGATAAGTTGGTTACTATTGATAACATTCAAAAAACCGTTGCCGAATATTATAAAATAAAAATTGCAGATTTACTTTCCAAGCGACGTAATCGCTCGATTGCACGGCCTAGACAAATAGCAATGGCGTTATCTAAAGAGTTAACCAACCATAGTTTACCTGAAATAGGTGATGCATTTGGTGGGCGTGACCATACTACTGTTTTACATGCTTGCCGAAAAATAAATTCGTTACGTGATGAGAGTAGTGATATAAAAGAAGATTATTCAAACTTGATTAGAACATTATCTTCGTAATAGTTGTGTAGTTTTTACATTATTAATAGGTACCAAAATGAAATTTTCAATCAACAGAGAACTTTTACTTAAACCATTGTTATTGGTTTCAGGTGCTGTTGAACGTAAAAGTACATTACCCATTTTAGGCAATGTTTTACTACAGTTAAAAGGGAATGAACTTACGCTAACAGCGACCGATCTAGAATTAGAAATGGTTGCGCATGTCACCGTTGATAATGTCATGGAAGATGGCAAAACAACGGTACCAGCGCGAAAGCTTTTAGATATTTGTAAAAGTTTGCCAGAACAGGCTATCTTAGCCTTTTCTGTTGAGCATGACATTATCACCGTTAGTACAGGTAGAAGTCGTTATTCATTAACGACAATATCTGCTGATGACTTTCCTAATATTGAAGAATGGCAAGGTGATGTTGAATTCACTATTTTTAAATCACAGCTATTAAGATTAATTGAAAGCACTCATTTTTCCATGGCAAATCAAGATGTTAGATATTATCTTAATGGTATGTCTATCGAAACAGAGGGGTCTGAAATTCGATCTGTTGCCACTGATGGACATCGTTTAGCAATATGTAAAATTGGTAATTCAGCTTTTTCGCTTCCAGCCAGACAAGTTATTATTCCAAGGAAAGGTATCTTAGAAATCATCCGATTATTAGACCCTGTTGATGAAACCATTCAGGTGTTCCTTGGTGCTAACCATCTAAGAATTGTTGATGCCGAATTCACGTTCACCAGTAAATTAGTTGATGGACGTTTTCCAGATTACCGTCGTGTATTGCCACGTAATGGTGATAAAGTATTCGAAGCAGATAGAGAAGCTTTAAAACAAGTCTTATCTCGTGCCGCTATTTTATCGAATGAGAAATTTAGAGGGGTTAGATTAAATTTCTCTGCTGCTGAATTAAAAATAACAGCAAATAATCCTGAACAAGAGCAAGCAGAAGAAGTTATAGAAATAAATTTCCCTTATGATGAACTAGAAATTGGTTTTAATGTGAGTTATGTACTCGATGTGCTTAACGCGATTAAAGATAATATAGTTAAATTTACCTTAGCGGACGCTCAAAGTAGTGTTGTTATAGAAGGTAAAGAGCATAATGAAGCGTTATATGTAGTTATGCCTATGCGCTTGTAATGACAATTTGTAATTTAAGAGCTTTTCAATTTCGAAATTTAGCAGATACCAATATTGTCCTTCATCCATTATTTAATTTTTTTGTTGGTGAAAACGGTAGCGGTAAAACTAGTGTTTTAGAAGCGTTATTTATACTTGGTCATGGCAAGTCATTTAGAACTATTAATACTGAACAAATAATACAGCATCATCAAGATTCATTTGTTGTTACTGTTAATGATAATAATAATAATCATTTTGGCTTTAGTAAAACTAATTATGCAAGCCAGATTTTACTTAAAATAAATGGCTCTAAAGTTTCCAAACTTTCGGACTTAGTAAAAAATTTTGCCGTTCAGGTTGTTACCCCTGAAAGTTTTGTTTTGTTTTTTGGTGGACCAAAAGCCAGAAGAAAATTTATTGATTTAGGTTTGTTTCACGTGGAACCTACTTTTTCATTATTGTGGCGAGATTGTACTAAAATCTTAAAACAGAGAAACGCATGCTTAAAATCGCGTTCTTCTGTAGCTATAGCCACTCTCGATTATTGGAGTAATAGTTTTAATGAATTAGCTATTCAAGTGGCCCAATATCGGAGTCACTATGTTAGTTTATTAACAACAGAATTGACTACTTGGTTACAACTGTTATTACCCGAGTACTCTAATCAAGTTAATATTGTTTATTATCAAGGTTGGACAGCAAAAAAAACTTTGATAGACGTTTTAATGGATAATTATCATCGAGAAATAAAAGCTGGATTCAGTTTGGCAGGTCCGCATAGATTTGATGTTAAATTCGAAATAGATAATTGTGCTGTTGAACATCGACTATCAAGAGGACAACAAAAGTTGTTTTTACTTGCTTTAACTTTTGCACAAACACAATTAATTGCAAAAGTAGAACAAATAAAACCAATTTTACTTATAGATGATTTTGGTGCAGAACTGGATGATAGCTCAAGACAATTGCTTGCAAATGCAATTCGTCATTTAAATTGCCAAGTAATTATAACGGCGATTGATGAACAGGTCTTAAAGCCCATTATTCCAAATAATAAAAATTATCATATGTTTCACATGAAACATGGTGAAATAACAGCAATAAATTGACTGATAGGTTGCAAACAATGACACAAGAAAATAGTTACGACTCATCAAGTATTAAAGTTCTAAAAGGACTCGATGCAGTACGAAAACGACCTGGTATGTACATAGGTGATACAGATGATGGAACTGGATTACATCATATGGTATTCGAAGTACTAGACAATTCTATTGATGAAGCATTAGCGGGTCATTGTAAAGATATTGTTGTTATCATACATCTTGATGGCTCGGTTTCTGTAAAAGATGATGGACGAGGAATTCCAACTGAAATTCATACCGAAGAGGGTGTGTCTGCAGCTGAAGTTATTATGACGGTGTTACATGCAGGTGGAAAATTTGGAGGAGAAGACTCTGGATATAAAGTATCTGGCGGATTACATGGTGTTGGGATTTCTGTGGTTAATGCTTTAAGCCATAAATTAAAGTTAACGATACGTCGAGATGGCAAATTGTTTGAACAAATTTATCGGCATGGTGTACCAGAAGAACCGCTAAGAGTTATTGGTGAAAGTGATCATACAGGTACAGAAGTTAGATTTTGGCCAAGTTCAGAAACCTTTACTAATGTAGAATTTCATTATGACATGTTAGTAAAAAGAATTCGTGAATTGTCATTTTTGAATTCAGGTGTGTCAATAAAATTAACGGATGAACGTGAAGAAGGTAGAGAAGAACACTTTCATTACGATGGTGGTATTCAAGCCTTTGTTGACTATTTAAACACGAATAAAACGCCAGTAAATGAACAAATATTTTATTTTGATTTAGCGCGGGAAGACGGAATTATTGTTGAAGTTGCAATGCAATGGAATGATGGTTTTCAGGAAAATATATTTTGTTTTACGAATAATATACCACAACGAGATGGCGGTACGCATTTAAGTGGCTTTAGAACTGCCTTAACGAGAACGCTGAATAACTATATAACAAAAGAAGGTTTAAATAAAAAAGGCAAATCGACGGTAGATACTAATGCAACAGGTGATGATGCGCGAGAAGGGTTAACCGCGGTCATTTCAGTTAAAGTACCTGATCCAAAATTTTCTTCTCAAACGAAAGATAAATTAGTGTCGTCAGAAGTAAAAACGGCAGTAGAGCAAGCTATGGGTGAGAAATTGGGCGAATATTTATTGGAAAACCCAACGATTGCTAAAACAATCATTATGAAAATTATTGATGCGGCTAGAGCTAGAGAGGCAGCACGTAAAGCAAGAGAAATGACGCGTAGAAAAGGAGCGTTAGATATTGCTGGTTTACCGGGTAAGTTAGCTGATTGCCAAGAGAAAGATCCGGCTTTATCCGAATTATATATTGTGGAAGGGGACTCTGCTGGCGGTTCAGCTAAGCAGGGAAGAAACAGAAAAAACCAAGCAATATTGCCATTAAAAGGTAAAATATTAAACGTAGAAAAAGCGCGTTTTGATAAAATGATTTCATCACAAGAGGTCGGTACGCTAATTACTGCATTGGGTTGTGGTATTGGTCGTGAAGAATATAATATTGATAAATTACGTTATCATAGAATCATTATCATGACAGATGCTGATGTCGATGGTTCACATATTCGCACGTTATTGCTTACCTTCTTTTTCAGACAAATGCCTGAAATAATGGAACGAGGTTATATCTATATTGCTCAACCACCACTTTATAAAGTGAAAAAAGGTAAGCAGGAACGCTATATAAAAGATGATGATGCATTAACCGAATATTTAACAACTTTAGCGCTTGAGGGTGCAGCTTTGCATGTCAATGATTCTGCTCCTGCGATAGCAGATATCGCTTTAGAACAATTAGTTAATCAATATCGTAGTACGTTAAAAATTATTAAACGATTGTCTCGTCAAATTCCAGAAGATATTTTAACTCGAATGATATACAGCGATACAATTAGTCCTGCTGATTTTAACGATCAACAAAAAATTAAACAGTGGGCTGAAAAAGTATTACATTTAATTGAACAAGAGCAAGGCACTGGCGCATCATATACAGTTGATATACATAACGATAAAGAAAGAAATATATACTATCCAAGCTTTAATGTAAGACAACACGGTATTGATAAAATTTATAACTGTAGTTATGAATTTATTCACTCTGCTGAGTTTGCTGCAATCAATAAATTAAATCTAAGTATCAATGGTTTAATCGAAGAAGGTGGTTATGTAAAACGAGGTGAAAAAATTCAATCTGTTGCGCATTTTGAGCAAGCGTTGAGTTGGTTAATGGCTGAGTCGAAACGCGGTCAATATATTCAACGTTATAAAGGACTAGGAGAAATGAATCCTAATCAACTATGGGAAACCACTATGGACCCAGATACTCGTCGTATGTTGCGTGTAACCATAGAGGATGCGATTGCTGCCGATCAATTATTTACTACCTTGATGGGTGATCATGTTGAACCACGTCGGCAATTTATAGAAAACAATGCATTAAAAGTAGAAAATTTAGATATTTAAATAAACTACTTAATTAACAATAATAAGCCCGGTCATCAAATCGGGCATTTTTTTTAGTCAGTAAGTATGTGATTGGAGTTTAGTTAGAAAGCATTAGATAGCTATAATTACAACCGTTATACTTGCACTTGCAACTACATTCGTTATTTACATATTTAATAAGCCGGAAGCACATGAGTTCTTTTAATATAAATACTTTCCAAGGACTAATTTTACAGTTACAAGATTATTGGTCCCGCCAAGGTTGCGTTATCGTACAACCATTAGATTTAGAAGTTGGTGCGGGAACGTTTCATCCGATGACTTTTTTGCGCGCCATTGGTCCTGAGCCAATGAGTAGCGCATATGTTCAACCATGCAGACGACCAACAGATGGACGCTATGGTGAAAATCCTAATAGATTACAACATTACTATCAATTTCAAGTTATGTTAAAGCCTAGCCCGGCTAATATCCAAGAGTTGTATTTAAATTCTTTAAAAGAACTTGGAATAGACCCGCTGGTTCACGATATTCGTTTTGTTGAAGATAATTGGGAATCGCCAACGTTAGGCGCATGGGGGTTAGGTTGGGAAATATGGCTCAATGGCATGGAGATTACGCAGTTTACTTATTTTCAGCAAGTGGGTGGTATAGAGTGTGCCCCCGTTACAGGTGAGATTACTTATGGTTTAGAGCGTCTGGCAATGTATATTCAAAATGTTGATAGTATTTATGATCTTATTTGGACGGATGGTCCTATGGGTCAAGTAAAATATGGTGATGTTTTTCATCAAAATGAAGTTGAACAATCGACTTATAATTTTGAATATGCCGATGTGGCTTGGTTATTTAAATTGTTTGATCAGTGCGAACAAGATAGCCAAAAGTTAATTGAGGCAGGGTTACCGTTACCGGCTTATGAACAAGTCATGAAAGCCTCGCATGCATTCAATTTGCTAGACGCACGCCATGCAATATCAGTCACAGAACGACAACGTTATATATTGCGAGTTCGAAGTTTATCGAAAGCGTGTGCTGAAACGTATTTACAAGCGCGCGAAAAATTGGGCTTTCCATTGTGTAAATCGTCTGGAGCAGTGTTAACGAAAACCGAGCAACGACAAATGGGAGCTAATGTATGATGAACGACACATTACTCATTGAGATAGGTACTGAAGAGTTACCACCTAAATCATTAAAAACATTAGCGATTACTTTTTTAGAACAGATGAAAATCCAGCTGCAGGCCGCTGATTTAAAGTATAGCGAAATGACTTGGTATGCCACACCCAGACGCCTTGCTTTGGTAGTGACCGAATTAGCAAATCAGCAAGCAGACAAGCAGATAGAAAAAAAAGGACCGGCTATTAATGTTGCATATGATGCCGATGGTAAACCTAGCCCTGCGGCACTCGGTTGGGCTCGTTCTAATGGTATTGCGATCGAACAAGCAGAACAATTGAGCACAGCTAAAGGGACCTGGCTGTTATTTAAAACAACACAACAAGGAAAAACTGTTGCCGAGCTGATACCCGCTATGGTGAGTAGTGCATTAGATAAATTGCCTATCGCAAAACCAATGCGGTGGGGAAATAATAAAACTCAGTTTATACGGCCTGTGCATACTATTACCATGTTATATGGTGAACAAATTATTTCAGGTACCATTTTAGGTATTAGTGCGAGTAACTTAATAAAAGGCCATCGTTTTCATCATCATGGCATGTTGTCAATTAATCACGCTGATGATTATGTACAGGATATGATGGCAGCTTATGTGATGGTTAATTACGAACAACGAAAACAAGTTATTAGTACCGGTATTGAGGCGGCGGCGGCTGAATTGCAAGGTAGAGCCTTGGTAGATAACGCACTGTTAAATGAAGTAACCGCACTGGTTGAATGGCCAGTGGTATTAGTTGGTCAATTCGATAAAACATTTTTACAAGTTCCTGCCGAACCACTGATTTCGTCAATGAAAGATCATCAGAAATATTTCCCAGTACAAGATGAGCATGGTAACTTGTTGAATCAGTTTATTTTTGTAGCAAATATTGAAAGTAAAGATGCCTCGCAAGTTATTTTGGGTAATGAAAAAGTAATTCGTCCACGGTTAGCCGATGCAGAATTTTTTTATAAAACCGATAAAAAAACAACACTGGCTAGCCGATTGGTATCACTTGAATCAGTAGTGTTTCAGCAAAAACTAGGGACAGTAAAAGATAAATCAGAACGTATTGCTGCATTAAGTCAGTATATCGCGGCCGAACTTGCTGAAGATGAGCAGCTAGCGTATCGAGCTGGGTTGTTAAGTAAAACCGATTTAATGACAGAAATGGTATTAGAGTTTCCACAAGTGCAGGGCACAATGGGGAAATATTACGCGTTACATGATGGAGAACACCCGTTAGTTGCTCAAGCGTTAGAAGATCAATATAAACCACGTTTCGCTGGTGATAGTTTACCAGACGAAAGCATTGGTTGTATTGTGGCGATTGCTGATAAAATTGATAGTTTAGTTGGTATTTTTGGAATTAATCAACCACCGAAAGGTGATAAAGATCCCTTTGCGCTACGCCGAGCAGCAATTGGCTTGTTACGTATTATTATCGAAAAACGGTTAGATATAGATGTTCAATTAATTGTAAACCAATCAATTAAGTTGTTTGGAGAAAAATTAATAAACTCAAAAACCGAAACACAAGTGATTGATTTTATACTGGCACGTTTTCAGGCGTACTATCAAGAGCAAGAATATTCGCTAGATGTTATTCAAGCAGTATTAGCGAAAAAGCCTACTTCACCATTAGACTTTGATAAACGCATTCAAGCCGTTAATTATTTCAAAAGCTTACCAGAAGCAGCAACATTAGCCGCAGCCAATAAACGAGTAGGAAATATATTAGCGAAATTTGATGGCCAGTTATTAACGATATTCGATCTTAGCCTAGCTAAGGAAACTGAAGAAATTCAATTAGCGAGTGATTTTTCAGCTATTAATATAACAATTGAACCGATGCGGGCAGAACAAAATTATCAGGCAATATTAACTGAATTGTCACGTTTAAAAACGCCAATAGATAACTTTTTTGATAACGTAATGGTGATGAGTGATGATCAACAGCTTAAAACCAATCGATTAACATTATTAAATTTAGTGAGAAATAGTTTTTACGATATTGCGGATATTTCAATCTTGCAATAATGGCTGGTAATTAACACTAAAGGGAACTTAGCGGTTCCCTTTTTTTATTAGATACCAAAAAGGTTTTTCAATGGTTTGTTGATTAATCAGTTGATGTTCCATAAATCGACAAAAACTGGGAATATCTCTGACAGTGGCTGGATCATCTGCGACAATAAGTAGGGTTTCTTGCAATGCTATATTTCGCACTTTTTGGCGCAACAGCATTACAGGCTCAGGACACTTTAAGCCTAAGGTATTTAATTGGTGGTCGGCTACAGGAGGTATGGAATTTGGCATGCAACACTTTATAACTGAACATAAAACAGTGGTTAGTCTACGAGCTCCTGATGAAATAGCAATATCTGTTAATAAATTTGTAGCTATTTTCATGATGGGGGACCCAAATTATGCTGAGTAAATCAGTATTGTTGGCGTGCCTTTGGTTACTATTGAATCAGTTCACGGTTGTTCATGCAGAGAATTTGAATGATCAACAAATTAGACAAACTTATTTGGAAGCAGAGCGACTAGTTTGGCGTTCAAATTCATATCGTTATCAAGCGCTTTATAACCAACTATATTTTTATCCGTTGCAACCCTATTTAGATCAAAAAAGATTAATGGCCACTATGGCAATTAGCAAAATAGCCGAAATTAATCATTTTTTAAAAACTTATCAAGGCACACCATTAGATTGGCCATTACGCAAACAATGGCTGTATTTTTTAGCTAAACATAATAAGCCGTCATTATTTGTGCAGTTTTATCATGAAAATAATGATATTTCCTTGCGCTGTTTTTGGTATAGATATCAGCTAAAAACCGGGGTATCGGCCGCTAAAGTGCTACCTAAAATAACCGCACTATGGTTGTCAAAGCAATCACAACCCAAAGCGTGTGATCCATTATTCCAGCGCTGGCAAGCTGCAGGTTATCAGACTGAACAAAGAGTTTGGCAACGATTGGTTATGGCTGCCGATGGGGGCGATCACACCCTCATTCCTTATTTGACCAGACTATTACCGAACAAACAGCAATATTTAGGTCATTTGTGGCACAACATTCGGCGTAATCCCGGTTATGTAGGTCAACTATCTGCGTTTAAGCTACATAATCAACGCGAAAAACAGATTCTATTGTATGGTTTAAAACGGTATGTATGGCGTAACCCAACAAAGGCAATTAAAGTTTATTTAAAAGCAAAACAGCAATTTGTGTTATCGGCAACGCAAAAAGACGGTATTAATAAAAATTTTGCATTAGCATTGGCAAGCAAACATCATCCATTGGCCGAACAATGGCTTGCCAAAGTTGCGATAGAAAAAATGTCACCGCGCTTATTACAGTGGCGCTTAGCGTTATTATTACG
>Ga0316206_1002772_pt1 | contig 11032 bp, 9 predicted proteins | sample 6monthpyrite_MG_FD_204942 | JGI IMG/M metagenome (GOLD analysis project Ga0316206, IMG submission 204942) | Microbial mat bacterial communities from mineral coupon in-situ incubated in ocean water Damariscotta River, Maine, United States -... | ecosystem: Environmental > Aquatic > Marine >...
AAAGATGTTATTACTATTGCCGGTGACGGTGGTACTATGGATATCGGTTTCTCTATGACTATGCACTCATGGATCCGTGGTGAGAAATTCACAACGATCATGCTTGATAATGAAGTTTATGGAAATACTGGTGGTCAAGAATCAGGTATGTCTCCAAAGGGTGCTATCCTTAAGATGGCTCCACTTGGTAAAAAAGGCGAAAAAATGCCTGCTACTGAACTTGCAAGAGCTGCTGGTTGTGTGTACATTGTTAAAATGTCTCCAACTAACATCAAAAAAGCTGCTCAGATCATTAGAAGAGCAATCTTCGTTGCTAGAGAAGTTGGTCCAACATTTATCCACGCATACACTTCATGTAATATTGAGTATTCAATTCCTACTGAAGAAGTATTTGCTGATGCTAAAGCTCAAGAAAAAGATCGTTTCCAATTCGAAGAGTATATGACAGATGCAGCTAAAGAAGTAATCGAGCGTGTTGAAGGCGAAGAAAAAGCTGCGAAAAAAGCAAGAAAAGCTGCAAAAGCAGAAGGAGTAAACTAATATGGCAACTGAGAAAAAAAGATATAATATTAGAATCTCTGGACTAGGTGGACAGGGTGTTGTTACAACTGCCCACATTCTTGGTTCAACAATGGATAATGCGGGTAAATATGCATCTCTAGTACCATTCTTTGGTTCTGAGAAGCGTATGGCACCAGTTGAAGCGTATGTTAGAGCTTCTTCAGAGCCGATTTTCGAAGTTGGTGAAGTTGTTTACCCTGACATTATTATGATCTACCATTCACAAGTTGTGACACATGGTAAGTCATATACAATGCCATTTTACACTGGTCTTAAACCGAACAGTCTAATCATCATTAACTCTGACATCAATGTTCTTAATGAAGATGATAAGAAAGTTCTTTCTGACTTAAATGCAAAAGTTGTTCAATTTGATGCAACTAAACTTGCTCAAAAAATTGCTGGTACTGAACTTGCAACAAATATGGCTATGATGGGTATGCTTCTTGGTCTTACTAAACTAGTAACTGAAGACAACATTGAAAAAGCTGTTAGAGAACGTTTCCTAGGAAACTCATTTGTTGCTTCTGGTGGTACTGCTGCACTTGACTCTGCTATCGAGAAAAAGTTCAAGAAAAAGGAACAACTACTTGAAGCGAACATGGATGTTATCAAGTGGACTTTCGAGATGTCAAACAAGATCGATCTAACTACGGGTGATTTAATCACTCAAATAGACGTATAAAAGGAAGTAATGAATGTATTATGTAGCAAAAGTTGATTCAGACAAATGTTCTGAGCACAAATGTAATATGTGTACACTTTATTGTCCAGAGGCGAATACGCTAATGTTCGATAAAGCAGGTAACACATCTTGGGTTGATGAAGATAGATGTAAAGGTTGTGCATTATGTGTATACGTATGTTCTGACCTTCTTAATCGTGACTGTATCACAATGGAAATGGCTGAGGCTGTAGAAGTTTAATCTCTCAATCAATTGTCACCATCTCGGTGACTCTTATAGGTGGCATTTTTTGCCATCTAGTTACACCTTCAATTTAATTTCTCCACTTACTTTCTAACTATTGACTCTCAAAAACCAAAACAAAACCTTTGATACTTAGCTATACCCTTATATAAGCCTCTGTAAGTACTATACTAAACTTATTTAATACCTATTACTGATGTAATATAATATTGCTTCTAAGCGCTTTATGTGGCTTAAAATGAAAATGATTTCTTATTATAAGTTATATGAGTTATAAAGTAGAGGAAGTTAGTATTTAGAAGTTTTCCATAGTTTAATGGTATAAGTTACACGACACAAATACGTGCAACTAAATAAAGCTATATAGTTTAATCAGCTATTAGATATTAACCGAATAATCATCTTCAATCAACTTGTTTAACCAAGTGATATCATCACTGTTTAAGGCTATCTTATTATACATGAGATCAATCTCAACTAAGCTAGATAGATTGTTCATCGTTTTAGGAAGTGTAGCAAGCCTGTTTTTCCAAAGCGTTAACTTTGTTAAATTTCTTAGTTCACCAATTTCTTCTGGCAAGTCAGTGAGTTGATTGCCACCAAGTTCTAAGGTGCTTAGCTCTGTAAGTTCCCCTATCTCTTTTGGGATATCTGTTAATTGATTTTCTTGTAAAATAAGTATCTTTAAGTTCTTGAGATTTTTTATTTCAGGTGTCAAGAAATTCAAATAATTTCCAGGAACATATAGCTCTTCTAAATGAATGAGTTTACCTATCTCTTCTGGCAGTCTTGAAAGTTTGTTGCCCGAAAGATACAGTGTCGTTAAATGAATAAGCGAACCAATCTCTTTGGGAAGTTCACTAAGTTGATACCCAAGAAGATTAAGGCTCGTTAGATTAGCTAACTTTTCTCTATCTCTTGGTACTCCTTTAAAGTAACCCCCCTCTTTATAAGAGTCATGTTCAATCCATTTAAGATCAGGAACACTATTTTCATCTGCCCAATCTAAAATTTTTTGAATTTCAGTATCACTTATATCATTCAATATTTAGGCCTTTTTACTTATCAAATCCAAGAATATGCCCAAACAGTTTATCTTCTGTAAGTCCTAACTTTGCAGAGATCATCAAGTTGTTGTCTTGGTAGTATTTAACCAGTTCTTGTGCATCTTGACCCGTCATCATTGCTTGGTGTGTCAGTGCTGCAATAACTTCTTGTTCATCAACTTCAATATCCATCTTTTTAGCTAAGGCTTCAACAATAAGTGCAATCTTAATACCCTTGCTTCCTTCTTCGCGTACAGAGTTTCTTAGTTCAAGAAATTTTTCTTTATCCTCCATCTGAACCTTTTGCTCAGCTGGACTAAGTGTCTGTATCTTTTCACGAACTTTTGCATCAATCTCTTGTTCAACAATATTGTTAGGAAGTGTGAAATTGAATTTTGACAATAGACCTTCAATAAGCTTTGGTTTAAGCTCAGTGTTATACATATTTGTAAGTTCTTCAGAAGTAATTTGATCTGAAAATTTTCCTCTTAATGTATCTAGTGTAGCCTTCTCATCTCTAAGAACACCTTGAGCAAATTTATCATCAGGTACAATTGCTTTTTGTTCTTGAATTTCGTGTAGTTTAACTTTAAACTCCGTTTCTTTACCTGCTAATTCCGCTGAGCTGTAATCTGCTGGAAACGTAAGTGTGATAGTTTTTTCTTCGTTGTATTGCATACCAACAAGTTGTTCTTCAAATCCAGGCACAAATGATTGTGAACCAATGGTTAGTTTAAAGTCCTTAGCACTACCACCTTCAAAGGCTACGCCATCCATAAAACCTTCAAAGTCGATAACGGCTACATCACCCTCTTCTAATGCTTTAGGTGTGTCTATCTTTGTAAATGGCGCTTGTTTAATACAAAACTCTTCTAGCTTAGCTTCTATCGCGGCAGCTTCTGCTTTTGGTTTAGTATACGTAGGTACGATATCAGAAAGGTCAACATCTAAATCTACCTGTGGGCTTGTAGCTAAATCTACTTCAAAGAAAACACCATTTTCTCTTTTTTCATACTTTTTAAGTCCTGGCTGACCTAATAAAGTTTCTACAGGGATCTTTGCTTCTTTGATACCTTCGTTAATGAACTCGTTAAATACTTGGCTAGCAGCTTCATGTTCAAATCTCTCATCAGTTGATTCGTTAGTTTCTGAGTCCTGAGCAGCTTTTTCTTTTAGTTCTGCAACCTTTCCTTCAATAACGCTATTGTCAACTGTACCACTGATAATGTAGTTTATATCATCTATTTTCTCTACTGTAACTTTCACTACAATCCTTTTAGTTTAATTGCGGAATTTTAGCATTATTATCTAAAATTAACTCTTTATAGAAGCTCAGGCTAAACACTGTAAGAGAGTCTTAATTTTTTATAATTGAGAAGAGAGAATAAAGTGATTTAGGTGAATTATTCTCTTTAAATCTAAATAGTTTAAAGAGAAGATAATTCTTATTAAAGAAGAGGAGTTAATGACTTATTTAAATGTCAATTGAGTTATATGGATTAGAGGGGCTAATTAACAGCCACAAGAAGTTCCACAAGAGCTAGCACCTTCGCTTGTACCACATGAACTACCTGCATTCGGGTTGTTCTGAACCTGGATTATAAAATTATCGTCCACAGTTTGCTGTGCAACAAATATATGTGTTGAACAGAAGTCTTCATTCATAATCTCGACTAAGGCATTAGTATATTGGTAAGCCTCTCGTTGGTTGTTAAATGTTTTTTCTTTTGGATATTCACTTTTTTTGAAACAGCCGCATTCAAAGTCAACTTCTACAGTATTCATAATTTTTCCTTAGATCTTTTAATTTCGCAAGTATATCACTTAAGACAAAATAGTAATCCTATATAAAAAAGTAGTTCTCTATTGTAAAAGTTTATTTATTTTTAGGTTTTTTGTGTTTGTATATTTGATGAAAGGGAGTCGTTCTAGCGTTTGGTTAAAGGTCAGATTTTTCAATCTGCCTTAGAAGAAAAGTTGTTTTGGTGAGAAACTATTTTTAGTTTCCACCTGCCTCTTTTGGAGGTGCTTCTGTAGCATCAAAGCCAATTGTTACTGTACTGTTACGTACAAGGTCACAAGCATTTTCAACATCATCATCTTCATCATCTACAGGTCTTAAAGTTCTGTGCATAACTATTTTATCATTATAGTCTACTGCTTCAAAATAGTGTGTCATACAAAACTGTTGATTCATAAGGCATTCCATAACACGTGCCTTATTAATCATATCTTCTCTAGATTCAAAGGTCATATTGTTTTCGAATCCACTTTTTTTAAAACAAGCACATTCTTCTTCAATTACAATTGTATACATGTTTTTTCCTTTTCATAATTATTTTGGAATTATAGCACTTAGTGCTTAAGAGATATAGTGAAATAAAAACTACCTATCTCTCATTATTTAAGTCAAATCTACTAGATACATTTAACGCAAGCATATCTAAGATATTCTAAGCCTTAATCAAGCTCTTTTATTACAATAAATTCACCGTTTTCATATGAATAAACTTTCTTATCTGCTTTATCAATGATGATAGGTCTAATCCATTCATTTAAAATAAAAGGCTTAGCAACAGAGTTTTCAACCGCTTTACCTACGATACTTAATGGTGCTTCCATAAAGGTAAGCAAACGTACAGGTTCATGATACGCTTTTGATTCCATAAGAACGGATTGTGTAGGAAGTCCAATCTTAAGGTCACTGTAGTTACCGTTATAAACTCCAACCTTACCTACAACATTATGATAGACTTTTGAACCTGCCCCATAAATACTATTATCTACGGTTGCAAAATAGTGTTCTAAGTTAATCCATTCACCAACAACAAGAGGACCGTCAAAGATACGTGTTAAAATATCTGCATTTTCATTATCAATCGTAGAATCATATGAGTGTAAAAAGAGACGGTTATCAAACTTTATGTTCTTTGTAGACGTTCTTGGACCGGCATAAACACCCATAGTTCCTGCTAAACCCCATTCTGGTCTTGGTTCAGACCAGTCCATTGATTTAATAAAGATATCTTCTTGTGTTTCAGTATTTGGTAAAAGAATCGCTCTTTCAGCCCTGGCACCATAAGATGCTTTTTTAAAGTCTTCTACAACTTTATTAAACTTTTCAGTTTCTTCTTTATTGAGTACCTCAGTGTCATAATATGTCATTTCATCTGTTGACGTAGTGTGCATCGCTGGAATGAATCTTACATTTTCTGGAATATCTATACCCTGCTCTTTTAACTTTTCACGTACTTCAACATTATTTGCCATCATACAAAGAGCTCTATTATTAGGCAAGGAGATATTACCACCGCAAGCGCCACAATCAAGGGCTGACTCAAATGGATTATTATCTGAAACACTACCATGTCCTGATGTAATAACAAACTGAGGAAAGTCTTTAACCTGTCCAATCATCGTTAAAAACTTATAAGTATAAGAGACTTTCTCATCAAGAGTAAACCCAACCATTGCAAGTTTTTCTTTTTGAAATGTATAATCTTGAATAGTTATATGATGGTGTTCTTTTAATGTCTTGATGATTTTTTCAGGAACATTACCTTCAAGCTCAGCATTAAAAATCAAATGTTTCCAAAGATTTTGTATCTCTTCTTTCTTTAAATCAACATGTCCTGCCGCTAGTACTTCATTGATGATTTTCATATGCAGTTTTTTAACATAGATTTCTATCTCTTGCGCAGATAACTTATCGAGTGTATAAGTAGTTTTAGGTTTTTTAGGTTTCATCTTCCCAAAAAGTTTTTCAGTCTTTCTAGGAAAAAATGTTTTACCAAAAAGGGCAATACCAAAGATCCATCCAATCGCTTCAACCATAATATAAGGTGTATAAGGGTTGTTCTTAAGATCACTCAACACTTTTTTTGCTGTTTTAGTCACACCTTTTTTACTGCTGTAGTCTTCATACGACTCATTTGGTATCTCAAAAACAACATTTTTTGGTTTAATCACTGCCGGAGACAAAAATAGTTCATGGGCTTTATCAAACTCAACAAATGCGATTGGAATACCTAAAAATCCACCAATTCCATAGGTGACATAAGGTCCTGATTTTTCAACATTTCTACGCATGATTTCAGATCTAACATCTAAACAAAAAGTTGCACTGGCAAGTGGTTGTTCGATAATAGTCTCTTCCGTAGTAAATTCATCAATATACTTATGAATATAACTGTCTTCTAAAGACTTAAGCCAAAGAAAGCCCTCTTCTTTTTTCATGAAGCTTACAAAAATGGCAAATTCTGTAAATGAGATATCAAGGTCAGCTATAGAGCTTTTTGCGGATTGAATAAGTAAGGCATCGATTTTTAATTCATTTTCAATATAAGAGCCTAAGATATCTTCATAATCTTTATGTTCTTCTATTTCATCTATATAAGTGCCTGGAAGCTTTCCTTTGTATTTTAAGAGTTTTAAGATTCCATAAGCATCATTTTTTTCAAAATAAGTTCGTAACTCTTCAAAGTTGTTAAGTTCATTTTTTTGAGTATATTTTAGTTCAAAATATAATCTTACAGCCATATACTCGATTAGAGATGAAGGGTTCTGTCGTTGAGAGAAGTAATCTTCATCTTCTGAACGATATTTAATAAATCCAGCCCAGCCATGCAGCTTTAAAATATGGGTTAAAAGGTACTCTTCAACATTGTCAACTTTAAGTGTTTCCAGGGCTTCTTTGACGTAGGTCTCTGCATCTTTAGAATAGTCAATACCTTCATACAGTTTAAAAGCCCCAAACATACCAAGGTTTCTATCTGACATACTTAGTGTCGTCTGTTCTTCATCTAAAAAGCGTGAGATATATTCTATAACTTCTTTTTCTACGATCTCTTTTTTATCGGTATGAAAAAGAGCATCATTAATCTCATAAAGCGTCATATGTTCTAACAATTTAGTTAATAAAACACTTTTATCCAAGTACTGAGAATTCTGTTTAAGGTGCGCAAGAAGTTCACTACTAATTTCTTCATCTTTAATAACGATCTCACTTCTCATACCTTGCAGTTTAGGACTGATCTGCATAAGAAAGTTTTTAGCTTGGTCTAAATTTACGTCAAGTGCATTATCATTTAATAGTTTTGAGATGTTTTTTTCAAAAATAGCAGGATCGATCTTACCTTGATTGTACAAACCTAGGTAATAAGATGGATTCATATATACCTTACCGCCAAAGATACCCTGCGCTTTGTCAAGAGCATCTTTGAAGTTCATGTCTTCAAATCCTTTTAAAGGATTATGGTGGATAAAAGAGCCTATAGGCCAATAGTGTGGTATGGTATCTTTTATATTATTTAATTTTTCTATTACACTCATTGAATAACCTCCTGAAATCCCCAAACACTAAATATAGCTAAAGTAACTAATATAAGAAAATGAATAAACTTATCTTTTGATGAAAAGTCCACATAATGGATAGTAACGTTAGGCTTACCAAAAAGCGTCTTTGTCATGATTCTCATAGCAATAAAAAAGTTCCCAAAAAAGATAACGACAACAGTGATATACCATAAAGTGTTTATCTCAGATGCAAGTATATTACCTATAAACAATATAGCGTTTGGAAAAGGTGGGTACAGCGCTAAGGTAATGATATAAATCGTTAAGGCAATCCCTGCATAGGGTGTAGCAATCGTTACACCGCTGATTGAATAATAATTAGCACTTTTATAGTTTCTCTCGTAGTATTTACCTATAAAATAAATACCAAACAGGGTAATAAGTAATGAGACACTATAAGGGATACTATGCTTCAGATCAAACATCATAAACACCGGCGCATTAATAAAAAGCATGTAATAGCTCACCTTATAAAAGTTACTTGTCTTAGTCGCTTTATATATTGAAAACACAGACGTGATTAGTGATATAACAACAAGTGAATTTGAACGCTCTTGAGGATATAAAGAGGCTAAAACAATTCCGCCTAAAAACAGAGCAGCACTCACAAGAAAGATCTTGTCGTTCTTTAGTACTTTTGTTTTCTCAAAAAATATGTAGTACGGTACTCCCGCAAATAAAAATAATAAAATAATATTTAAAAACATTCAGGTTCCCTATTTAAAAAATTTGAAGTATTTCAGGTATATATCTGAAAAGTATGCTTCTTTTGCCAAAATTTTGTAGAACAACCATTTAGTTTTGTTTGGTTTATCTTTACTTTTTGGTACGTCCACAAAATGTTGTTTGTACATAAATAGCCAACCCACAATTACAATGGCTCCTAGCAGAACTAAGGACATAAGCATAGTTACATTCATTGTAGCTGCTTCATAAAAACGTAAAGCATTTTCGCCATACAAGAAGTGCTCAAGCGCTAAACCTAAGTATTCATACGTAAACAAGATGATTATAAAAGAACTCACTAGCGCAAAAACAACTTTTAAAGACTCAGATTTTGACACTTTAAAGAAAGATAAAAACAGCTGTGTCCCTGTAAGCCATGCAAAAGCAAGGATTACAATTGCCGCATTGAAGTGGAAAAACTCTTCTGCAAGAATCATTTTAATTCCAATAAAAATCACAACTGGTAATATAGTAAAGATAGCAAGTAAACGGAACATCTTTTTACTACTATAGTTTGCTTTCTCTTCCCAAAATAGCTCATAGGATAGTCGTTTTGGTATATTTGGATCATGCCTTGCATGCTTGATAAGACTTCCTGATTCTAAGAACATCGTTGCTTTAAAGATCCCATGAACCATAAGGTGATAAATCGCAAGACTAAAGGCACCTAACCCTACCTCCATAATCATATATCCCATCTGTCCAACGGTTGAATAACCTAAAGAACGTTTGATATCTGAGACAACAAGCATAAGTAAAGAGGCAAAAATAGCCGTTATTAGACCCATAACAAAGGCAACATTTAAAACCATTGGTGTCAATAATAATAAAAAGGCTAGTTTATTCAGAAGTATGGCACCTACATTTACAACACCCGCGTGCATCAAGCCTGAAATTGGTGTAGGTGCCTCAGATGTATAAGGCAACCAAAGATGAAAAGGCATAATTGCTGATTTCATCATGGCAGCAAATAAAAATAGAAAGCCAATTACATAGATACGAGGATCATCTATAGGGTTTTCAGACATAATTAACCATTTTTGACTAAGTTCTGCTAAATCAAAACTTCCAAACGTCTTATAAGTAAGTACGACAGCAATGAGGAATAAGAGGTCAGCAAGCTTATGTGTCAGCATTGTCCAACTTCCATTTTTAACAGCGCTTTTTGAGCGTATATTAAAAGAGACAAGAAGGTACAGACTAATACTCATAAGTTGCCATGCTACTGCTAGAACAATTAAGTTGTTGCTCATTACAAGCAGATAGATCGCAGAAAAGATGAAGTTAAGAAGGATAAAAAATCTTTTGTATCCAGGCTCATCCCACATATATTTAGTCGCATATTTACGAATAACCAAACCTAAAATCGCGACATATGGAACTAATATAGATGAAAGTTCATTATAAATGACTAAACCACCAAATCCGGTTATTGGCGTATCATAACACATGACATAATACGTACCATATAATGCAAGTGCAGCGACCATACTCGAAAGCATGATACTGATTTTTGGCATAAGCTCTTTTTTGTTAACAAAAAACAAAATAAACGCTATCACAATTGGGATACTTGGAATAAGTAATACAATTTTTTCCACTAAAACTCCTCTAATCTACTAAAAAACTTCTCTCTAGAAGTATAGAATTCGCCACTAAATATGGGCAGAACACTGACACAAAATAAATCGGCATCGGAATACTATCAAAACTACCCTCTAAAATCTTTGCAACTATAGATCACTTTTTTAAAATATAGTTTTTATCAAAACAAACTTGTATTGAAGACCTAAAATGTAACAGTCTATCCTATTGAAACTTTAAGGATTGATAAAACCACTTTAGATAATGTTAATTGTTTTAAAACTGTATTGAATATCAACGTATATCAAGTTCTAAAAGCTTTAATGGTGTAAAGCTATTACAGATCTGCTTAGAATCAATACATTTGATGTAATCTACAACATAAGTATAAAAAATCAAACCGGCAAGATTTTAATTTCTTTATAAGATAATATGAGTTACTCAAAGAATAGATATAAAGCCTATACAAGCCATTAAGAAACACTTTTACACTACTCTATTCCTTTTTAAAATCCATCAGTATATTATTAAAGAAGAGTCAAAGGTTTTTTGAGTAAAATTCGTTTTGAAAACATAAAATGTAATAGTTTTTTAGATGTTACATCGCTAATTATTTGACTTGATAGTTAAAGTCTGATACCAATGTTTAAGTTATCACAAGGAGAAAACGAATGTATTATGTAGCAAAAGTTGATTCAGACAAATGTTCTGAGCATAAATGTAATATGTGTACACTATATTGTCCAGAAGCGAATACGCTAATGTTCGATAAAGAAGGTAACACATCTTGGGTGGATGAAGATAGATGTAAAGGTTGTGCATTATGTGTAT
>Ga0316206_1002774_pt1 | contig 11031 bp, 11 predicted proteins | sample 6monthpyrite_MG_FD_204942 | JGI IMG/M metagenome (GOLD analysis project Ga0316206, IMG submission 204942) | Microbial mat bacterial communities from mineral coupon in-situ incubated in ocean water Damariscotta River, Maine, United States -... | ecosystem: Environmental > Aquatic > Marine >...
CATGACATTTACTCAATTGAAGATTTAGCACAACTGATTTTTGACATTAAACAGGTTAATCCAGAAGCTCAAGTTGCTGTTAAACTTGTATCAACTGCAGGTGTAGGAACAATTGCTGCGGGTGTTGCTAAAGCTTATGCTGATAAAATTATTATCTCAGGTGGAGATGGTGGAACAGGTGCAGCGCCTCTTACTTCAATTAAATTTGCTGGTAATCCTTGGGAAATTGGACTAAGTGAAGCACATAACGCGCTTAAGGTTAATAATTTACGTGGCTCAGTTGAGCTTCAAACAGATGGTGGACTAAAAACTGGAATTGATGTTATAAAAGCTGCGATGCTTGGTGCTGAGAGTTATGGGTTTGGTACAGGTGTATTAACTCTTCTTGGATGTAAAATGCTTCGTATATGTCATGTTAATCGCTGTTCAGTTGGAATTGCAACACAAGATGAGTATCTTCGCAAAGAGCACTATCATGGTACAGTTGAAAAAATTGTCAACTATTTTACAGCAGTCGCTGAAGATGTACGTCAAATTTTAGCTGAGTTAGGTTTTAATTCAGTTGAAGATATTGTTGGTAGAAGTGATTTACTTAGTGTTATAGATGACAAATTTGCTCAAAAATTTGATTTTAGTTCAATTCTATATAGAATTGATGGTACAGATACAGCTCAACAAAAATTTAATGAACCATTTGATAAAAATGAGTTTGAAAAAGATGTTGTAAGAGAGGCAGAACCTGCAATAAGACGACCAGAACATGGTGTATTGATTAAACGTACAATTAAAAATACTCATAGAAGTTTTGGTGCAAGATTAAGTGGTGAGATTGCTAAGTATTATGGTGATACTGGTCTGTCTGATGGAACTATAACTATTAAGTTAGATGGTGTAAGTGGTCAATCACTTGGGGCATTTTTGATTAATGGTATCTCTATATACTTAAATGGTGCAGCAAATGATTATGTTGGTAAAGGTATGCATGGTGGTAAAATAATTATTACTCCTAATGATAGCAGTAGTGATTTTTCTGTAGCTGGTAACACTTGTCTTTATGGTGCAACTGGTGGAAAGCTTTATGTTGCTGGAACAGTAGGTGAGCGTTTTGGAGTTAGAAACTCTGGTGCATTAGCAATTGTTGAGGGCACTGGTGATCATGCTTGTGAGTATATGACTGGTGGGGTTGTTGCAATTTTAGGTAAAACAGGAATTAACTTTGGTGCTGGTATGACTGGTGGAATTGCATTTATTTATGATGAACCTCATGAGTTTATTGAAAATGTAAATCAGGAGTTAGTTAAAGCTATAAGAATAGATACAGATGAGGGTGATGAGGCTAGACACTATTTAAAACGTCTACTGCAAAAATATTACTTAGAGACAAATAGCCAAAGGGCTGGAAGAATTTTAGAAAACTTCCGCGTGGAAATTAGAAATTTCTGGCTTGTTCAACCAAAAGATATGAAGAAAATGCCATTAAGTGTAGAAGAGGGAGATTAATATGCAGAATTTTTTATTTACTGAGAGAATAGAACCTGGAAAACGTCAGGTTTTAGAACGTATTAAAGACTTTGATGAGATATATGAGATATATGATGCTAATGAAAGTTCTACGCAATCTGAACGCTGTATTCAGTGTGGTGACCCATTTTGTATGAATAAATGTCCTTTGCATAATTACATTCCTCAGTGGCTTAAATCTATTAGTGAAAAAGATTTACCACTTGCTTTTAAACTCTCAAATGAACCATCACCCTTTCCAGAGGTTATGGGTCGTGTATGTCCACATGATGTTTTATGTGAAGGAGATTGTACACTAAATGATGGTCATGGTGCTATTACGATTGGTTCAATAGAATCACACATAACAGAAGAGGGTTTCAGACAAGGTCTTAAGACAGAGTACCCAGGAATTACTTCAAATAAAAAAGTTGCTGTTATTGGTTCAGGTCCTGCTGGAATGTCAGTTGCTACATATCTACTTCGTGCAGGAATTGCAGTTGATATGTATGAGCGTGCTGAGCGTGCTGGTGGTCTTTTAACTTATGGAATTCCTAACTTTAAATTGGATAAAAATATTGTAAAACGTCGTATATCAATGTTAGAAGATGCTGGAATGACACTTCATCTAAATTGTGAGATTGGTAAAGACATTGGTTTTGATGAACTATCACATAATCATGATGCAATTTTTATAGGAATTGGTGCGACAAAAGCAAAACAGGCAAAAATTCCACATGAAAATAGTAAAGGCGTGGTGGCATCTATGGAGTTTTTAACGGCTATACAGGCTAAAAACTTTAGTTTAAAGTATGATAAATCTCTTGATGTAAAAGATATGAACGTTGTAGTTGTTGGTGGTGGAGATACTGCTATGGATTGTGTTCGTACAGCAATTAGAGAGGGTGCAAAAAGTGTTAAGTGTCTTTATAGACGAGATGCAACCAACATGCCTGGATCTAAAAAAGAGTATAAAAATGCTGTTGAAGAGGGCGGAGAATTTGTTTTTTATGCAAGCCCAAAAGAGATAAGCCTAGATCATGATGGTTCGCTGAATGCTATTGTTATGACAAAAACATCTCTTAGTGCTAAAGATGAGAGTGGTCGTCAAAGAGTTGAAGAGGTTAAAGGTAGTGAGTTTAGAGTAAAAGCTGATATTGTGATTATGGCACTTGGATTTAATCCTGAGGTTCCATCATTTTTGGCTGAAAATGGAGTTGAAACAAATAAGTGGGGTGGAATTACAATTGATGAAAATTTCCAAACTACAACTCCTGGAATTTATGCTGGTGGAGATTGTTACCGTGGTGCAGATTTAGTTGTTAGAGCTGCTTATGATGGTAGAGAAGCAGCATCAACAATAATTAAGAGTTTAATTAAATAGAATTGGATTAAATTTGTATAAAGAGTTCATAGAAGCAACTATTGTAGCTTGTAAAGAGGTTAGTACTTTACTAAAAAAACTTGAAACACCAGATTTTGAGTATGTTAGTCTAGGTGCTGGTGGGGATATGAGTTCTGTTATTGATTTAAATGCAGAAAAAGTTTTTGTTAAACACCTAAGTCCATTTGGTAAGATTATCTCTGAAGAGAGTGGAGAAGTTGGAAATGGTGAGTCAAAAATTGTTTTAGATCCAATAGATGGTAGTGATAATTTAGCTTCTGGTTTTCCGTATTTTGGTTCATCAATTGCCTTAGTCGAAGATGATGTTACTAAAGTTGGTATTATTTGTAACTTTGCTAATGGTGATATATTTGTAAAAACAGAAGATAAGTTTGAGTCTGCTAAATTAGAGAGCCTAAATTTTGAGCCTGTATCTAAAAAATCAATTTCTAAAATAGGATTGTTTGAAAAAGCACGAGTTAACCATGAATTAATTAACAAATTAACTCAGAATATGCTAAAATTTCGCAGTCCTGGGGCTGTGGCTGTCTCACTTGCGTATGCACACACTGTGCGTTTTGTAATATTTGGCGCTAAAGCTAGAGCTTTTGATGTTCAAGCAGGTTTATTTATGTGTAGTGACTTACATGTTTATAGAGATGATAAGATTCTTTTTGTTAGTTATGATAAAAAGGTTTTTGAACAGTTGAGTAGTATTTTATTAAATGAGGAGCTTTAATGGGCTTGATGGATCTTTTTTCCCAAAAACGAGAACTTCCACAAAAAGGTGATGCGCCAACACATTGGATTAAATGTAACAGTTGTCAAGCCATTATGTACTACAAAGAGGTACTTAATCAACATTACGTTTGTCCAAAATGTGGCTTTCACCTTAGAATTGGTGTAGAAGAGCGCATTGAACTTCTTGTAGATGAGGGAACTTTTGTAGAGCATGATAGTAACTTAGAACCAGTAGATCCTCTTAAGTTTGTCGATAAAAAGAGTTATAAAAAACGCTTAGAAGAGGCTAAAAAGAAGACTGGAAGAACATCTAGTGTGGTTAGTGGAACTTGTAATATTGACGGTCGTGGTGTTGAACTTGTAGTATTTGATTTTAGCTTTATGGGTGGATCACTTAGCTCTGTTGAGGGTGAAAAAATAGTTCGTGCAATTAATAGAGCAATGGAAAAGCGTCATGGATTAATCATCATTAGTGCAAGTGGTGGCGCGCGAATGCAAGAGAGTGCATACTCATTATTACAAATGGGAAAAACTTCAGCAGCTCTTGCTCATCTTGCTAAAGAGGGCTTGCCTTATATCTCTGTGTTAACAGATCCTACTATGGGTGGAGTAAGTGCATCATTTGCAATGCTTGGTGATATTATTATTGCAGAACCTGGCGCGCTAATTGGGTTTGCTGGTCAACGTGTAATTAAGCAGACAATTGGTTCAGATTTACCAGATGGTTTTCAAAGAGCTGAATTTTTACTAGAACATGGATCAATTGATATGGTTGTAACTCGTCATGATATGAAGCGTACTCTTTCAGATTTTCTAAAAATGTTTATGGATAAATAGACTGTGAAATTATATGCTTTATGTGATGAAGATTTATTGTCAAAGTACAATATGAGTCTTGATGAGTTTGTAAAGCGTTCTAAAAAGGCTAAGGCAGAAGTTATCCAGTATAGAAATAAAAGCTCAGATGTAGAACACTCAAAAAAGCAGTTAATAAAACTTCGTAAACTGTATGATGGATTTTTAATTATAAACGATTTTATTGAATTGGTGGAGTTCTGTGATGGAGTACACCTTGGTCAAGGTGACTTAAAAGATTTTGATTTAGATAGTGTAGAAGCAGCTAAAAAGATTCGTAAACTTATAGGTAAGGATAAACTATTTGGTCTATCTACTCATAACGAAGTTGAAATTGAGTTATCTAATAAAATGGACTTAAACTATATTGGACTTGGAGCGTATAGAAAAACTACTACGAAAGATGTCTCAAATGTTCTTGGAAAAAAACTAATAGAGTATTCTAAAAAATCAACTCATCCAGTAGCAGCTATCGGTGGACTGAAACTTAGTGATAAAATTGATGTTGCATATAAAGTTGTTGGAAGTAATATGTATGAAGATTAGTGTGTTTTCAATTGCAAAAGAGCAAAGAAATTTGTATGAAGATGTTGTAAAAGATCTCTCAAAAATGATAAATAAGTTTGCAAAAGTAGAAGATAAAAATCTTTTTAATACAAAAATTGCAAATGCACAAAATCAAGGTCAAGAGGCATCTCAAAGTGCATATACAGGTGTTTATGAGCCATATTTAAATAAAGGGTATAATATCGTATTACATCCTAATGGAAAAGAATTAGATAGTTTTGAATTTAGTAAGTTATTAAGTGATAGAATGTCGGTGCAATTTTTTATTGGAGGTGCTCATGGTTTTAATGAGTCTTTTATTAAAAAATGTGACTACTCGGTTTCTTTAAGTAAGCTTACAATGAGTCACAAGGTGGCAAAAGTAGTTTTATTTGAACAAATTTTTCGCGGATTGGCTATTTTAAATAACCATCCTTATCATAAATAGTAGGAGATAAAAGTGAGAGATAGTGAACTAGGGCATTTCGTAGGATTACTTAATGAGCGTAAAGAGCAGATTGTCAAAAATATTAGTAGTGTTGAGAATGAACTCAACATGATCAAAGATTTAGAGTTAAATGATGAAGGTGATTTTGCATCAGCTAGTAATGATAATATGGTTGAAAATGCAATTGGTGTTCAGCAAACTGCAGAGCTTAGAGAGATTGAAGCTGCACTTTTACGAATTGATGAGGGTGCATATGGTGTTTGTGACATGTGTGAAGAGGATATTGGTGTACAGCGCCTTAAAGTAAAACCACATGCAAAATATTGTATTGATTGTAGAGAGATTGCTGAAAAAAATAATGCTTAAGGGATAAAAATGTATTTAAAACGTTATACGATTGGGGCACTAATTTTTATTATTGCAGTAGGATGGTCTATTTATGCGTTTGCTACGCAAGACACTTACGCGTTACACTACAAAGAGTATGCACTACCTGCAATGCCAATAGCATTTTTAATTATTACGCCACTTATTGTGTTTTATATCGCTTCTGTTGCACATATGATGTATTACTCTTTAAAAAACTTCTGGCGTTTAAGAAGTTATCAAAAAGATTATGATCGTTTTGTGGATGCATTTTATTATGGATATTTACAGTTAGATAAAAAGCAGGAGTTTGTAACTGAACGCTATCGATTTTTAGGAAAACTGCTTCAGCATAGTACAATATCTCCTAATGATGATTTACATGTTCATGAAAATGAAAAAATTCAAGAGTTATTAGAAACGCTTGAAAATGTTAAAAATGGAAAAGATGTTGAACTAAAACCTTACCATTTAGACAGTAATAATCCATTGACTATACAAAACAAATTAAACCAGTTAAATAGTAAACCTCAAATTGCAGATGAACTGTTAACACAATCAAATGATTACCCTGATGATTTACGAAAAAAAGCATATGAAAGTTTAGTTAAAAATGCAGATCTTACTAAAATATTAAAATATCGTCAATGGCTGGATAAAGAGACTTTAGTTACAGTTTTCGAGCGTGTAACAGCAGTAGAGAATCCACTTAACCTTACAATTGATGATATGATGTCTTTAGTAAATTCTGTTAAATTAGATGCTAATGAGTATTTAGAACTAGCTAAGAAGTTCAAAAATTGCTTAGAACCTGATTTGTGTGTAAATCTTTTTGATAAAATTAGTGAAGAGAATGAAGAAGCTACAGAAGCTTTACTTTATGTTCTTTTAGACTTAGAAATGAACGCTAAAGCAAAAGAGTTATTGGAAAATTCGCAAAGTGATGAGTTCCAAGGTTTAAAAGCGTACTTAAGTCTTAAAGAAAAAGGCGAGATTTATAATATTAATCTATTTGTTTAATCAGTAATGCCTCTTCCTATCTCTTTTGAAACCCCAATTTATGTATTAGCCCCTTTAGCGGGTTATACAGATCTCCCTTTTCGTAGTGTTGTTAAAAAGTTTGGAGCGGATCTTACTGTTAGTGAGATGGTTAGTTCTAATGCTTTAACGCATGGCTCAAAAAAAAGTATCAAGATGCTTGAAAAAAGTGCAAATGAGAATCCATATTCTGTTCAGATTGCGGGCGCTGAAGTTGGAGTTATTAAAAATGCTGTTGAATTTTTAAATGCTCAAGAGGGCATCGATATTATTGACCTAAATGCAGGATGTCCTGTTCCTAAAGTTGTCTCACATGGATCTGGAAGTTCACTCCTTAAAGATTTAGGACTGTTTAAAGATATTATTCAAACTATTAAAGGGACCTCAAACAAAAGTATGACTAGTGTAAAGGTTAGAATTGGTTTTGAAGAAAAGAGACCTGCTGAAATTGCGCTAGCAGCAGAAGAAGCAGGGGCAGATTTTATTGCGATTCATGGACGTACTCGCGCAGGAAAATTTAAAGCTACTGTTGACTATGATGCTATAAAAGAGGCTAAAGAGGCTGTCTCTATTCCAGTCATTGCAAATGGAGACATTACAGATTTTGATAAAGCTAAATGGGTGTTAGAATATACAAAAGCTGACGGAATCATGATTGGTCGAGGTGCTATTGGAAACCCTTGGATTTTTTATCAACTAAAGCATGATACTAAAGATGTGAGTGCTCAAGTTCGCCATGAAATAGTGTTAGAACATTATGACAAAATGATAGAGTTTTATGGGGAACGTGGTTTGGCTATGTTCCGTAAACATCTTCATACTTACTCTAAAGGTTATAATGGGGCTGCTGCTTTTAGGCAGGCTATTAATGTAGAGAATGATGTTTTTAAGATGAGAAATCTGTTGGATATATTTTTTTAACTTAATAATATTTTATATAAAAATAAAAATTACACCATGACATTACCGAACATGAGTTCTCTAATATATAACTTATTAACTTAATAAAAAATCATTATATTACTTTTTTATTATATAATCCTTTAAAGGAGTTATTATGACTAGTGAAGAGAATGAAGCAGGTTTTTCTAGTATTAATAATATTGCTGAGTTTAAAACTATAAATATATACGAAAGTATAGAAAAAGTAGCTGAGGAACTATATTATGGAGTTGATGGAGAGATTGAAGGTTACAGTAATGCACTTGAAAAATATTTAGAAGCCTATTTTTTAGGTTCTCCAACAGCTGCGTATACGATAGGACGTATATACTTAGATGGAAGCTGCATTAAAGCAGATAGAGATTTAGCTATAAAGTATTTTAAGTTAGGAATATTAAGAAAAGATGATAGATGCTGGGTACAACTTGGACATATTTATATTAACAGTAATTTTAAAGAGACAGTTGATGCATTTTTAGAGTATTTAAATAGTGATGGTATTAAAACTCAATTATATCATTCAAGTGTTGATCTTGAGATTAATGTTTCAACAATTTTTCATACAATATTTTTATATAAAAAAGAAAAATTGCATTATGATATTACAGAAGTCGAGTTTTCTAAGATATATAATTTATTGATTCCATATAAAGAGTTAATTATTAATAATATACATAGTGATTTATCATATCTTGATGAAGTTGAAGATTTTAGTTTGATAGAAGTTTACGAGAATAGATTAAAGTATTTAATGAAAGAGTAATATTTATACAACTTTCCTATTAAAGTCTTATTACTTTTTTGATAAACTCATTCAATGGATTTTATTGACAGAAGTATTATATTTACAGACTTAGATGCAACCTTATTAGATCACCATGATTACTCTTACCGTGAAGCAGAAGAGATGCTTAACTTTATAGATAATCATAAGATTCCTCTTATCTTTACTACAAGTAAAACAGCAGTTGAAGTTATTGAACTTCAAAGAGTAATGAATATTAGTGAGCCATTCATTGTAGAAAACGGTGGGGGTATTTTTATTCCCTTTGGATATGAGACTTTTGAAGTTGATGAGTATATTGAAAAAGATGGTTTTAAGATAATAGAGTTAGGAAAAAGTTATTGTGAATGCAAGCAGTTTTTCAAAAAATGTACAAAAAGCTACGACTTACGTACCTTTTCACACATGAGTGCTTATGAAGTTTCAAGATTAACAGATTTAGATAATCACCATGCAAAAATGGCAAAGAGTCGTGACTTTACTGAGCCATTTATATTAAATGATGACAACCAGCTAATAGATTTAGAAAAAGAGGCAGATTTAAAAGGCTTTAAAATTACAAAAGGTGGTAGATTTTACCATCTAATTGGGGCTACTCAAGATAAGGGTGTTGCTGTAAAAAAAGTTGTAGAGCTTTTTGCAAAAAATAAAAGTGTTAAGCCATATATTATTGCATTGGGTGACAGTAAAAATGATATTCAGATGCTACAATCTGCTGATTTACCTATTTTACTTCCTAGACATAATGAGGGTTTCATTACACTAGATTTACCAAATTTAATTAGATCAAAGTTTCACAGTTCAAAAGGGTGGAATAGTTCATTAAAGGAGGTGTTTGGTGCCTAAAAAAGATGATATATTAAAGATGTTTGATGCTGCAATTAGTGCAGTATTACCAAAAAATGCAATAAATAATTCAGTAAATTTAGATAAAAACATTTTAACTGTTCTAGAAAAAGAGTATAACTTAGATAATTATAAAAACATTTACCTATGCGGTTCTGGAAAAGCTTCATTTTTAATGGCTCAGGAGATAGAGAGTATATTAGGTAGTATAATAAATAGTGGCATAGTTGTCTCTCCAATTAAAAATGTTGAACTAAAGTTTAGTAATCATCACTATTCAACTCATCCAATACCTACTCAAAAAAGTATTGATAGCTCAAAGAAGATGTTAGAAGAGTTAGAAAAAATGGGTAGTGAAGATTTACTCATTTATTGCCTCTCTGGTGGAAGCTCAGCACTTTTAGAACTACCATTTAGCGGTATAACCTTAGAAGAGTTTTCAAAAACTACAAAAATATTATTAGAAAATGGTTTTGCAATTAATGAGATAAATGCTGTTCGTAAGCATCTATCTTTAGTAAAAGGTGGAAGATTAGCAACTGCCACTAAAGCAGAAATAATCGTTTTAGTTATTTCAGATGTAATAGGTGATGATTTAGGGAGTATAGCTTCTGCACCATTTTATTTTGATAGCACAACATTTGATGATGTATACAATCTTTTAAAAGATAAAAACGTATATACAAAATTACCATTAAGTGTTCAAGGTGTGATTAAGAGTGGTTTGGGTGGTGAGATTGAAGAGACACCAAAAAAGTTAAGGTCAAATGTTTATCATGCAATTATTTCAAATAATTTATCTGCACTTAAAGCTAGTGAAAGTTGTGCAAAAGACTTAGGGTATGAAGTAAAGATAATAGAGAAAAGTGTTGATGGTGATGTTGAAGATGCTGCAATTGAATTTGTAAAAGATTCAAAAAAACTAGCAAAGAATCAAGTATTAATTCAAGGTGGTGAGTGTACAGTAAATGTTACAGGCTCTGGTGTTGGTGGACGTAATCAACACTTTGCGCTTACTGCATTAAGAGAGTTAGATGAAAATATTACAATTTTAAGTGCTGGTACTGATGGAATAGATGGTAATTCAGATGATGCTGGTGCTGTAGTTAGTTTAGATACAAAAAATAGTGCAAATAATATTAATCTAAGTATAAATGAGTATATTAATAACTTTAATTCAAATAGCTTTTTTAAGCGTGTTGATTCACTGATTTCTGTAGGTTATACAGGTACAAATGTGATGGATATTATGATAGCAATTAGGGGGTAAGAGACAATGGCAGACTTTTTTCAAAATGGGATAATTACTACACTACAAAAAGTTGGAGGTAGATCTTTAGAAGATTTAGAAGCTGAACTTTTAGAGCACTCAAAGAGACGAAGTATGGTACTACTTTTACCAGCACTTTACTCTGAGTTTGAGACAGATGCGATGAAAACAATTATTGAGGAATTAAAAGATGTTAAATATCTTTATAAAATTGTTTTAGGTCTTGATAAAGCAACTAAAAAAGAGTTTGAAAAAGTAAAAGATATGATGTCTGTAATAGAGACAGATGTTGATGTTTTATGGAACGATGG
>Ga0316206_1002775_pt1 | contig 11030 bp, 15 predicted proteins | sample 6monthpyrite_MG_FD_204942 | JGI IMG/M metagenome (GOLD analysis project Ga0316206, IMG submission 204942) | Microbial mat bacterial communities from mineral coupon in-situ incubated in ocean water Damariscotta River, Maine, United States -... | ecosystem: Environmental > Aquatic > Marine >...
GTATCTTTTGTTATTGCCTGAACCCATTTAATAAAGATATCGAGTAGATCTTCAGGATTTAAAATCATAAAAACTCTTCTAAAAGTATCATGTGATGGACATCACATTTTAAACTTAAAAATATTTCAAACCATTCGATTTTTTCATTTCCAAAATCTTGAATATCAATCCAAGTTTTAGCACCACAAATTGCAGCACAAATAGCAATAATAAGAATATCAATCAATTCATGTTTTTTAGTACGATCGATCCGTGGGTCTTTCAAAGCCTCCAAAAAATCGACAAGGGACTCGGGTGAAATTTCTATTTTTTTTGCCATAAATTATCTCCAATACAAAAATATAAAGAAATAATTTATCAATTAATAATCCACTGAAATTAAAAGAAGTTCGAAGGCATTCACCACTCTCAAAAACTTTGATGTTAAGATAGGTATAGGAGAGGAACAAAGAATTCTTAAGGACAAAAATGAAATAATTACTTCAATAAAGAAATATAATGATCAGATTACTGAAAATAATAATACCGATGATTTAGTAGATAATAAATATAATCCTCAGATTGAAGGAATTATAGAAAAATATAAATTGATTGAAAAAATTATCGGCGAATGGTCCGACCCAGACGACAGTTCACCTCACAGAGACTTTCCGCAGGGGTAAGTCTGCCAGCTTAATAATCTTACGTCCAGTTTATATATCTCCAGTTTAAACCTATCATTCTCATCAAACGTTAGATTAAAAAATTCTTTTGCTTTATTTACATTTCTCTCAGAGTAATTTTCTTTTAATAATATTGAGTTCTCGTTTGAGGTCATTTTTAGTTATGTCTGTTAGGTATTCCAAAGCTAACTTTTGAATATCTTCATCTGGATGTCCGAGTAATTTTATAATTTCTAGTTTATATTCGAGAGACCCATCCTTTGTTACAACTCTAATAGCGTAGTCATTTCGATTAAGTCTCTATCAATAAAATAACCAATGATATCATCTCTAGCATTAAGATGAATTTTATATAGATTAAGCCACTTGTCCTGATTAAAAATAATTTTAACTTCATTTCAAATTGTCGAGGTCATCATTTTCAATGATAGTTCCCTCTTTTACGATAAAAATATTGCTAGCATATCTCTCCATATCTTCTATAATATTAGTGGCAACAAAAACAAAAGATTCATTTTCGTAAGTATAATTATCTAATGCTTCATAAATATATTCTCTAGTATTCAAGTCTAGGTCATTTATAACTTCATCAATAAAAATCACCTTTGGCATTCTAGAAAGTGATAATAAAAGTTTTAATTTTGTTGATTGTCCATTTGAGAGCTGTTCGATTTTTACAGAATCACTAAGATTAAAGTTTTCGCTTAGCTTAACTTCCAATTGTTCATTCCGATTAGAGGAAATTGATTTAATCATTTGAATATGTTCTTTAACTGTTAAATGACTATATAAATTAACTGATCGCTTATTAGGTGAATATTGGACTTAACCTCCTCGTAATTTATAAATACATCTGATCCTGCATAATCGATATATCCAGAAGTTGGTTTTAAGAAACCAGAAAGTAGCTTAAATAGAGTGGTTTTTCCCGATCCATTTTTGCCTATAAAAGCGGTGATCCCCTTATGTTGAAACTTTATATTTTCACTAACAAACGCCCCAATTCCTTTTTTTAATGGCTTCATTTTTTAGTACTCTTTTTTTTTCAATCCCCGATCCAAGTTGGCAACATGAAATTTTCTATCATAATACCCACCTTTAATAGATGCCATTTACTTTGGAAGACATTGCTTTCTTTAAAATCACAGACATATTCTAATTTTGAAGTTTTAATCGTCGGCGAGAAACACAGGTTTAATCAAAGCAACTGGAGAAATGATTACTTATGTCGATCGTGATAGTGAAAAATATATTTTTGGAATATCAAATTATAATAGAGTGTTAGAGCTGTATGATAAGTCTTTGCATAAAGTTAAAAGAATTGCTCATTCAAGTTCTCAAAAGCAAAAAATTGTTTTTGAAGATATTTGTAATTGGAATGTGAAAACTTGTGGTACGGGAATATTTCATCGAAAAAGTTTAGGCATCTATTGGGATGAGTCCTTTCGCTTACTCGAAGATTTAGATTTTTTGATAAGTGAAGGGAAAGAACACCCAGATGGATTTCTTCATATACCTTATGCTTTATTTGAGTATAGACAAAGATATAATACAGATGGGCAATGTTCTCTGTCAAATTTTGGTGATTTTTCAAAAGCATTTAAGGCCATCTATGATAAGCACTACGCCGATATTTCTCTCTCGAAAGAGGCTTTTCTTGGAAGATTTGAAAAATATAAAAACCTTCAAATGAGGTATGAAAGTGGTGAGATTGAAAAAATGGGTGACTATATTTTTTCATGAAACCCAGGAGCTATATCGCCATTTCAAGAAGTGTTTTTCGATATTTCTCCATATAGGGGCAACTTTTTTTTTGTTTCGCGAGTATTAATTTAAATGATTGACATCATTGCTAGGCAGAAATATTTTAGATACTAATAAAATGGGTTAAGTGGTCATGTTCTAAACAAACTTATTGGAGGAAATCTATGTCAAAGTATTTATTTATTGAAACAAGGGATCCGTTTGAGCGACAAGATACAGTGAAGCTTTACGGACTTATAAACGAATTAAGTACAAAAGGCCATGATGTGGCGCTTTTTCTGACTCAAAATGGAGTATTGGCAACACGAAAAGAGGCAAAAGTTCCTTTGCTCCCTGTGATTCTTAAAGAAAAGAATGTCGCTGTGTATGCTGATGACTATTCGCTCGAAGAGCGTGGTATTAGCACTAGTGATTTAGTAGAAAATATACAAGTTTCTGGTGCAGATACTCTTGTTGACTTAACAATGGAAACAGGTCGTAAACCTGTTTGGTACTAAGGAGAAATGAATGAGCAAAACATTAAATATTTTATTGATGGATCCTCCTTACGAGTCTTCCAATACTGCAACAGCTTTTAGAATAATGGAGTCGGCCATAAATAAAGGGCATAATATTACAGTCTTTGCATATGAAGGAGCTACTTCACTCACATTAAAGCATCAAAAAGGTCATCCTAATCCTGTGAAAGATACCACCGCTGCTGAAGAAAAGCATCCGTTGACAAAAGATTTTGTGACAGGACTTTTTGGCCTCGCTAGAGAAAAGGGAACTTCCTTTCGTTGGGTAAATTGTGGTTTCTGTGTCGATGAAAGAGGTGTTGGGGAATGGGATGAAGGCCCTGAAAGGGGAGGACCACCACAATTTGCAGAAATGTATAAAAATGCAGACCAAACGTTGATCATTCCAACAAGTAGATAGGAGGAAAAGATGTCAAAAGTTTTAAATATAATTGATACGGCCTACAGGGCACATCTAGAAGAACAAGATGATACTTCCATGTGGCTTATTCATGCTATTAATAATGCTGGAGTTGAAAATCAATCAATACTTTTAACAGGTAATGCTGTTAATTATGCTGTGAAAACTCAAAAGCCAAAAGCATTAAACTTTGGATCTGGAAAAATTCCATACCCAAATAAACTGCACGAGGATTTACAAGCGATGTCAAAAAAAGGCATTAAATTATTTTTTCTAGCTGGAGATGTTAAAGACCGTGGTATTTCTCAAGGTGATTTAATTGGAGAAGTTGAAGGGATTGATCGTTCAAGCCTTGCTGACTTTGTTGATGATTTTGATCATATTTGGCGCTGGTAAGAATTTAGGCGGATAAGCTGCCAATAAACCGGTGAGAAAGTTTGAGTCAAAATTTCTCACCGGTCTACCGGCACTCTCGAACTAATAAGAATTTTTAATTTCACTTAAGAGCATCTCTAACGGTTTGTCGAGAGGCTTTCCACCGGGCCACACTGCTTCCAGACTTACTGAAGAGGAAAAACCTTCGAGTTCGACTTGTTTGAGCCTATAGAAATTGGAAAATTTTTTGGGCAAGTAGCACCAAGACCGTCCATCCATGAGTCGAGCTGCTGCTATATTATAGGATGCAAAATAAAAATTAATTTGCGGCTCAAGTTTCTTACGCTGAAAAAGTTTATGTTGTTTACATGCTTCAACGTCGGGGTAGGCAAGTGGGGAACAACATGGGTTAGACAGAAGTTCATTTAGTCTTTTATTTTTAGCAACTTTTAAAACGTCATGACTTTTTGCCACTGTAATAAGATGAGGCTCTTTCGCAATTGTTTTGCTTTCAATGAGTGAAGTTTTAATCGGATCATAACAAAGACCAAAATCAATTTTACGATTAGCGGCCATTTCAACGATTTTTGAAGAATGTGCAGTAGATAATTCCAATATGAGTTCAGGGTATTTCTTTTGAAGTTTATTCCAAAAAGGTAAAAAGAAAATCGATTCAAGACCTGAACTCATAGATATTTTAAATCTTCCTTTCATTGGAAAATCGTTTGAGATTAAGGACTCAACAATATCATCTAGGTGATTAAATAATCCTTCACAATGTCTCGCCAGTTCCTTACCTACCTGGGTAAGGAATATATTCCTTCCCTTCTTCTCAAAAAGTTTTTGATCAAGTTCCAGCTCCAATTGTTTGATGGCGTAGCTTATAGAGCTAATACTTATATTGAGTGATTTCGCTGCAGTCCCAAGGTTTTCCAGACGAGCGGCCTCTTTAAAGTATTTTAATTGGTCAAAATTCATTATACTAAATTTTAGCATAAAATTGATATAAATATAATAATATTTATTATCTATCATGTCTGCTATTTACCCTTTTAATAATTAAACAAAGGAGAACACAATGAAATTACTATTAATGCCCCTTTTGCTGACCGGTTTATCTTTTGCAAACTCAGTCTATGGAAGTCCTTTTGAAACCGTCGAGTCTTATGGCGAACGATTAAAAAAAGCTACACCTCAATCAGTCCTAGAGTTTCTTAAGGCCGGTAATAAAAGGTTTGTTCTTGGTAAATCGATCCATGGAGGGTTTACCAAGGACGTACGTCTTCGCAGACATAATGCCTCTTTAAGACAGAGACCGTTAGCAACAATTCTTTCCTGTATCGATTCTCGAACAGCACCTGAAATAGTCTTTGATGCTACCATCGGTGATTTATTCACTGCCAGGGTAGGGGGGAATGTTGTTAATAATGATGTGATTGGGAGTTTGGAAGTAGCAGGATCGAAAGTCATCATTATTTTAGGTCATAAAGATTGTTTTGGTATCAAAGGTGCCTGTCAAGATATTCAGTTCGGGCACTTCACAGAACTTCTGGCAAAGATCAAACCAAATATTCAGAGGACAAACGAAAAATTGGATCGTGATCCTATACTATCGCAAAAAGTGGGAAAACGTGATGTTAGCAATCCAAACTATGTTGCAGCAATAGGTCATACAAATGCAGTTGCCAGTAAGGAGCAGATCCTGTTCCGTAGTGAGTATTTGCGTGGGCAAGTTGAAAAAGGGGAAATTATCTTAATCGCTGCACTTTACGATGTCATAACTGGGGAAGTGGAGTTTGATCTGCATTAAATTGATGCTAGAGCTATGAGATTAATTTAAAGAGGGTGCCATAAAGAGGGAATAAAGAGGGTGCCATAAAGAGGGTGCCATAAAGAGGGTGCCATGCACGCGAGACAGTGCGTTTACTGCAAGATACCGAGTGCATGGCACGAATTACGGATAAATATCGTCATATTCCCATGGCCAGTTTGCCGGAGATGCAGCAGAGAACCATTACTATTTCATCAATGGGGAAAACCTTTGGTGTCACGGGGTGGAAAGTGGGCTGGGCCTGTGCCAGTAAGGCCTTAATTTCTGCCATAGGTTTAGTGCACCAGTATAATAGTTTTTCTGTCAATACTCCTACCCAGAGAATTGCAGCATTGGCGTTGGCCCGTTTGGAACAATATTTGCCGGAGTTTCGAAAATTATATCAGGACAAGCGAGATTACTTTTGTCGTGAGCTGGCAATGCTGGGTTGGAAACCTATTTTTCCCCAAGGTACATATTTTGTTTTTTGTCCTATTCATCATTTAACCAAAAATAGTGATATTGAATTTTGTTTAGAACTGATTCAGCAGTTTCATGTTGCCACTATTCCTCCCAGTAGATTTTATTTGAAATCTCAGGAGGGAAAAAACTATTTACGTTTTTGTTTCGCCAAAAAAGATCAAACTCTTAAAATGGCCATTGAACAATTGAAAAAAGTTCCCGGTCCAAGGTTACCTTCCTTTAGCAAATTTTAATCATAAATAACGGAAACTGTGAATGTACCTGAATATGAGCCGGGCGCTTGTGCTGCTCCTAGAGCGGCTCGTGTCGCACCAACTGCAAAAGAATCTACACCTCCTACTGCACGTCCATCTTTGACACAGATTTGAAAAATAGCTCCACCGCAAGAGGACTCACCAAGATCTGTAAATGAATCAACAGCGATAGTTTCATTAGCACCACCAGCTCCTGTGGTCATAGTTACAGTTCCATCTGCTGGTAGAGTGACAGAATAATTTCGACCTGGCTCACCTGTGAGGCTAAAGCTGGCACCTGTAGCCCCAACTCCAAACTTATCACCATTAACTGGAGTAATCGTTACGGCAGCATCACCTTGAATGCCTTCACCAAATTCAAGATCTTCAACCGCAGTCATATTTAATGAAGCGATAACGGATGCCGTTGTTGTACCTGAATCATTTGCGGTGTTTCCTCCTTGGGCAAAGATATTGACGCTCATAATGAAAAAAGACATTAAAATAAAAAATTTCATAATTATACTCCACATAAGTTCTAGTTTATTTTTTTGCTGAGGTTTGTGAAAATCCAAACTTTGCCTTGGCAGGCTTTGGCCTTTAATGGGTGGCAACCCTTACGGCATTTCTACAAACGTTCAGCAATATTCATATAAACTTTATTTAGTCCATTCCGTTATAACGCTATGCTAACATAGCTTGGGACTGGCGTCAATGACCGACTTGTTTTGTCGGAAAAGTCTTGATCTTCCATGTATAATTTTGGGAACTTAGGGGTCTCAGATTAATAATGGGTTCTATCATTAAGGGTGAAACTGTTAAGCATAAGTCATAAAGAGGGTGCCATGCACGCGAGACAGTGCGTTTACTGCAAGATACCGAGTGCATGGCACGAATTATTCGAATTATTGGCACGAATTATTCGAATATTCTAATTTAAAAAAGGGCCAGAAATATAAAAGCTTAATCAAATAATATTTAATACTTTCTTAATCTTTTCTATCAATTGAGTATTGTCTCTTTTCACATTAAACCTGCCAAAAGTATGATAGGATTCGTTCATATGCTGACTTATAACTTCTATTACACTATGGAATAAAATTTTTTTTTCTCTTATAGAGCGAATTTCGTTTTTTTGCAAAAATTCACCAAGAAGAGAGCGAACTGGAGATAATTGAACGTGAAAATCAGACTCCTTCTCCACCTCTGCGATTTCAACTTTTTCATAAAAAGATCGTAACCTTCCTTTTTCAATCCATCTTACAGGGCTTTTACTGTGGGCGACAGCATTTTTATTTGTATCCAGGTCATCAGTAATAAGAACAGTAAGGAAATCTGCAACAAGTTCATGGTAGGGGGCCCAGAAAACTGCAAAGCTATCTACAAAAGTATTACCATTAATTTTTTGCAGCTCATCTGAAATGATATCTATTTTCTGATATATGGACTCTAGTTCTTCTTGCAAATTATTTTCAACAACACATATAATATCAATTTTTTTGGGTAAGTTTAAATATGCTTTACTTTCAAGAAGAAGCTCCGAACGTTTTTGAAATAGAGAAATATAGTCAGATGCTGCAACAAAATTTTGATCAAGGTATTTATTAAAGTAGTGATGTGAAATTTCATGTATCCACACAGAGTTTAAATTTTCTAAAGACATCTTTTTTCCATCTAAAATATATTTAGATATTGGGATAATAATAATACCATCTGCCGATGAAAAAGCATCTCTAAGGTTTATTGATTTCTTAATTTTGATCTCATTACTAAAAAAGGAATAAAATTCTGCTACTTTTTGATGGCCACTTTCAATTTTTTTAAGTGTTTCACATTTAAAATCCGTAACTAGAGTAGAGTCAATGCTATAAGAGAAATCTGTTCCTTCACAACGAGCAGGCCCATACGGATTTAACTTTTGAGGCATCAAAATACTTTTATTTACACATTGAACAAGCTCTTTTGCAAATAGACTTGAAGATAATATAATTGCACAATAAGGAATCAAATATCTCATGAACATTAAACACCTCATATTCAGGGAATAGTTATCATTAATAATGACTGAATTGTCTCAGTTATAAACGCAATTTTCATTAGGTTTGAATAAATTATAGGGGATGTTCTAAAAATAGACATTGAAAAGGCCCAACGCTTCGTAAAGCATCGGGCGTTTAAGTTTTAAAAATGTTTAATTAATTGCCAACATGTTCAAGCTGGTTAAGTATAACGAGTTTTTCGCTTATTAGACCTCTAAGAAGAAGAGGTCTTTCTTTGTCAACTTCAAGGTTGAAAGTTCTTGATCCAGTTGATGTTTGCAGATCACCTTCATAGGAAATGGCAATTTTGCTTGTTCCTATAGGCAAGTATGGAAATGCTTGGTTAAAACCAAATAGTGATTGGTCACCAGTTACAAATAAATAAACAGAAGATAAATTTTCAACATTAGTCTTCTTCATATTGATGACTTTAATCTTCTGGTTAAAGTCATATTCATTATCTCCTGATAAGAGAGTTAATTTATTATTCTTAACATAAAGGTGAAGACATTTTTTATCAGATCGGATATTAAAAAAATGATAAAGCTTTTGTGGAAATTGAATTGGGTAGCAAGCTGTTTGGACAAATGCTCTCTCACTCACATCAAAGTGACTTGGGAAATTTTTTAAGAGTCTGTATTGATTGGCAACCCTATTATGGTATTGCTTACTTAGAGCATATGATAAAAATCCTTTGGACATAAGATCATGCATGCTAAATGTTTGTGAGTGGGGAACACCAAACAAATGACCTAACTCATGATTGAGAGCTAAAAATAGAAAAATCCCATTTTTGATACCCCATGGGTTTTCAATAATATGATTACCAGAAAATTTTAACGGCCCAGAATCAGCTGAAAAATAAAAAAATCCTTTCCCTCTTAATAGTTTTTGGTCATATGAGGTTCTCCTACTTAAGGCCAAATATTTAGTTGGGTCTCCAATCTTTTCTATTTGTTTTCCAGTTAGCACCCCAAACTGAAACCGTATATCTGTCTCAGCAGCACATTTATCTTGATAGATAAATTTTTGAGTTCCAATTTTAGGGGTACCACCAGGCATGACAAGGCTTCCTGCCCTTTTAATATCTAGCTGCCACCCATCAATCGCAGTATTGACTAGATTAATTAAAGATTTTTTATCTCTATTAAAATGCTGAGGATTGTGCAGGACACACCATTTCACTTCTTTAGTATTCTCTATAAACCAGGGGTTTCCGGAGTCCTTAAGAATTTCTCCTCCACCACTGACCCAGCCCCCGGCCATGGCAGAGTGGTAACTTATACACATAAATAGAATAATAAACAATTTCATAACTTACTCCTTATTTCTTGAATTATATAGACAGTCAAATGACTGAGACTCAATTTAGCAATATTTATATATTTGTAAATTAATTGTTAATTTATTAATGGAAATAAGTTATATTCATAGTTAACTATGAAATACTCTGTTTACAAATATTTAGACTATCGAGCTCTCATCAAGGGCGGAATTGGCGATTTAAAGGCAAGGTATGGCAAATCGATATCATATAAAAACCTTGCCGATTATTGTCATGTTCAAAAAACCTATTTATCCAAAGTTTTAAACCATCATGGAAATCTCACCCAAGACCAGCTTTTCTTGGCCTGCGAATATTTGCAGCTAGGTCAAGAGCAGGCCGACTATACCTTATTACTCCATTCTTTTGAGGGCACTAAAATTTCCAAAAGAAAGGAAAAACTAAGGCAAGAAATAGGCTCCCGACAGAGGATGGCGAAGAAGTCCGAGATTCATATGGAAACGAATATTGTCCAGACAAATGATATACGCCTTACCGCTTATTTCTTAAATCCCGATTTGCAATTAGTTCATCTTTTCCTAACGATCAAAAAATATCGCAAAAACCTTGGCCTAATAGAAGCAACTCTTGGCCTATCCAGTGAGTTGTTAGGCGAATATCTGAAAATATTAGAAGATATGAATCTTATACGCCTAGTTAGAAAAGAATATAAAGCGCTAGACCACAATCTTCATTTACCGCAGGGTTCATCTGTCTTTCCAGCTTATCGGACCATGATGAAGCTGAAAGGTCTGGAAAAGCTTAAGCATACACAAGAAGATATGTATTCTTTGGGAGTTTTTCTATCGTGCTCTTCCGAGACAAAGGAATACATTCATAATCAATTTTTAGCTTTTTTAAGTGACATAAAGAAGAGGGTGGACCTGGATAAGCCTGAAGAAGTTTATCAATTGGGATTTGATCTGCTTAAATGGAGTTGATTCTAAAAAAATCATCTTTTAGGTAGAGACTATTCACATTAATCTTAAAAATCACAGACATATTCTAATTTTGAGGTATTAAAAAAATCCAGTTTCACTATTAACTTTTTTATTTTCTTTAGCGCTGTCTGAAAAAAAATATTGATTTAGTTGGCCTTTAATGGAAGGGCAGGAGCTCCTTAAATTGGTTGAGTTTTTGGAGGGCATTGAGGGGGGTTGTTTCCATGATATTAATTTTTCGAATTTCTGACTCGAGTTCTAATAAATGTTTTGGAATCGCCGGTTCATCGACTATTTCGAAAAGATTTAATTGGGTGTTGCAACCTTTTTTATTCGCGGTTTTTGCACTGGTAGTATGGGTTATTTTTTCACTTTCTAAGTCGTGGAGTATTTCTTTGGAGCGCTTAATGAGTGGAGCGGGCAGACCTGCTAATTTCGCTACATAGATGCCAAAGCTTTGCGAGGCGCCTTGTTCAATTAA
>Ga0316206_1002778_pt1 | contig 11014 bp, 9 predicted proteins | sample 6monthpyrite_MG_FD_204942 | JGI IMG/M metagenome (GOLD analysis project Ga0316206, IMG submission 204942) | Microbial mat bacterial communities from mineral coupon in-situ incubated in ocean water Damariscotta River, Maine, United States -... | ecosystem: Environmental > Aquatic > Marine >...
GCTCGGTGTGTTTTTGCTGGGCATGATCATTATGACAGACGCATTGAAATCGCTTGCCGGGGATTCTATGCGCAGCATGATGATGCGATTTACCCGCAACGCATCCTCTGGTGCAGTAACAGGCGCAATCACTACAGCCGTGTTGCAGTCATCGAGTGCAACCACGGTCGCCGCCGTAGGTTTTGTCGGTGCGGGCTTATTATCATTTACAGAATCTCTGGGTATTATTTTTGGCGCGAATATTGGAACCACTCTCAAAGGCTGGTTGATTGTTCTGGTTGGGTTCAAAATGGACCTCGGCGAACTGATGATGCCGGTTATCCTTGTCGGCGCCATGCTGAAATTATTTGCAAATAAAAAACTGGCATCCATCGGTCTGGCATTAGCAGGATTTGGTTTAGTTTTTGTTGGCATCTCAATTATGCAAAGTTCAATGATTTCTTTGCATGATTATGTGTCGCCAGATGTTTTTCCCGATGATACCTGGATAGGAAGAATACAGTTACTGTTTATTGGAGTGATGTTTACACTGGTTACGCAGTCATCCAGTGCTGGCGTGGTAATGGCACTGACCGCGCTCTTTGCCGGAGCCATTAATTTTGAACAGGCTGCGGCGATGGTGATAGGCATGGATGTTGGCACAACATCAACCGCGGCTCTGGCTACCATTGGTGGAAATGTTAGTTCAAGGCGGACAGGATTATCTCATGTTATTTACAACATGATGACAGGTGTCGGAGCGATGCTGATACTGTCGCCATATATAAAAATTTGGGAAGAAATTTCACCGGGCAGTTTGTATCAAAATGCAGAACTAGGACTGGTTGCGTTTCATACTCTATTTAATACATTAGGTGTTGTTATAGTTTTGCCATTTGCAAGGAATTTTTCAACCTTCATCAAAAAAGTTATCCCGGAGAAAGAATCAGTTTATACGGCAGGCCTGGATCAATCGTTATTGAAAGATAATGGAATGGCGATAACAGCACTCACGATGTCTGTACAGGCAGAAGTCATTGCATTGATGTCTCATCTCAAAGCTCTACTGGGAGATGATGAAAAAGGATCGTTAATTGATCTGGAAGAAATGCAGAGGGTACTTAATAAAACACATGATTTTTCTGAGCATATTCATATTAAGGATGAAAAAGAAAAACACAGGCTCAAATTGATGGCAATGATACATGTACTCGACCACATGCAACGTTTACGTGAGCGTTTTGAAGAAGATGCTGAGCGAGCCAGAACAGCGCTGTCAATGAGTTCAATGGATGAGCTTAGAAAAGAATTAAGTAATATTATGAAGAAGGTGGTCGAGAAGAACGAAATATTATTGGACGAACATATATTGTTACGTATTGAAAATTTTTTGGCAGTAATGACGCAGCAGGCTGAAAACTTAAGAGATGAAACGATGTCTGATATCGCCAATGGCGATCTGACAGTAACCGATGGTAATAAGCAACTGGAGGCCATTCGTTGGTTGCGGCGAGTGACGATACATGTGCATAAAATAATGATGCATTTAGGGAAAGAAAAATAATTGCTGGAATGCAAATATTTGTTTTTTACTACATGGCAGGTGTTTGTGTGATAGGTATGATTGGATCAAATTGGCCCAAAGCTGTTCCACCATAGTCAGCAAAAAATCTTAAAACAGAAGAGATAAAAAGTATCTAAACAAATTTCAAGTGTAATTTATAAAAAATATACTATTTAATTGAACTAAATTGAATAACTACAGACTGATATTAAACCTTGAATACAATGGAAGCCTGCTCTAAACTCACGCAAGATGAAAACTCATAATAACAACTTGGCTTCCCGCTATGCATTTATTGTATGCCTGAGTATTATGCTACTATTTTCGCAGACATTTCAAGCACATATGCATCTTCAGCATAATGAGCATGCTGCTCAAGAGTCAGGACATGTTATCGATATACATGTAGTATCATCATTTCACGACTCAGCATATGATACACATCATCAGGATGACTTTATTACTCATCACGATCACCCAGAAGTTGATGTAAGTGTTGATAGCCTAGTAAAGAAAATTGGGAAAATTAACTTTTCTTTGCTGCTATTTCTTGTTGTTGGATTTATTCTAACTGTCCCGCTTTTACTGTTTGTTAGTAAATATTATCTTTTTAAAATAAAGTCAGACTCTCTTTATTATTTTCTTAATCCCCCTTTGCGCGCTCCTCCAAAGTAGTTTCCTTTTTTAGATTGTTATTGATCTTTTGCAGTATTTAATCTGAGATGGATTATGGCTGCCAACAGCTATCAACTATACATCTTTAAAAAAAATCAAAATTAGTATATGCGTTAGCACAATTTCTGCGTGCAAGTAATTTATAGTTTTAATTTACAAAGGAAATAACATCCACATGTTATCCAAATCGTCAATTTTTTATTTTGGCTGTCTATTGTCGTTTTTTAGCACGATATTACACGCTGAAACGAATGTGAGTAATGATGTTAATAGCATTAATCTGAAAAATGCTATTGAAAAAACATTTGAACATAATCCAGACCTGCAGAGTTTTAACTACACCCTGAAAGCACAGGCTGGCAGGCAGTTGCAGGCAGGACTGTCTTCCAGCCCTGAAATAAATTTCACCATTGAAAACGTAGTAGGTACGGGTGAATTTAAAGCCGCTGATAATGCACAAGCCACAGTGAGTATTGGCTGGGTACTCGAAGGAGATATACGTCAAGGTTATATCGATGTGTCAAATGCTGACATGTTATCACTCAGCTCTGAGGGGAATACTAAACGACTTGATGTCGCTGCTGAAACCGCTCGGTTATACCTGATATGTTTGGCAAACCAGGCGCGCATGACAAATGCGTCTAATACAGTAGAACTAGCTGAGGAAACAGTTTTAGTGGTTAAAAAGCGTGTGTCTGCGGGTAAGTCACCGGAAGCAGAGCTGGCGCGAGCTGAGGCGAAGCTCTCACGCAGACAGCTGGAGCAGGAAGATATTGGACATGAGTTAAGTTCCGCTATCCATATGTTATCTGCGCAATGGGGTGAGGTCCGTCCTAACTTTACGAAGGTAGAGGGTAATATTTTTAGCTTGCCAACTATCATGCCTTTTGAGGCGCTTAAAGCCAGGCTTGGACAGAGTCCGAAGTTTATTAGATTGCTTTCTGATAAGCGTTTAAAAGAGGCGCAATTAAAACTGGCGAAGTCACTAAGCAATTCAGCATGGCGAGTGAACCTTGGTGTTCGTCATTATGAAACCACTAACGACCAGGCGCTGGTTGCCGGTATTAGCATTCCTTTTGGTGAACGCAGTCGAAACACAGGTTCGATAATTGAAGCACAGGAAAATTTATCGCAAATACAGGCGAAAGAAGATGAATTAAGAGTTCGTTTTGAAACAACACTCTATGTGTTATCTCAAGAGCTTGAACATAGTTTGCATCGTTTAGAAACTTATCGTAAGGATATTATTCCACAGTTAGAAAAGGCGTTAAAACAAACTCGCAGAGCTTATTCGCTGGGTCGATACAGTTATCTTGAATGGAGCAGTGTACAGGCTGAATTATTGGATGCACGTAGCGTATTAATTGAATCGAGTGCCGATGCACATTTGAAAATAATTGAAATTGAACGATTAACCGGTGTGCAATTCGCACAAGCGGCTGAAAAATTATGAGACTTAATATGAAACTATTTAAAAGCCATGCAGTTATTTCGTTATTCGGCTTCATTGTGCTAAGCGTATTGATGAGTGCATGTGGTAATAATAACCCTCAGCATGATAGCGAGGATTCACACAACGAAGTTGAAGTTGTTAAAGGTCCTCATGGTGGTCGTCTGTTAACCAGAGATGACTTTACGCTTGAACTTTCTATTTTTGAAACCGGCGTACCACCCGAGTTTCGTGCCTGGGCTATTTATAAGGATCAGTTACTTAAACCCGTAGAGGTTGATCTTAATATTACCCTGACTCGATTAGGCGGCAAGCTCGATAATATTAATTTCAAACCACAGGGTGATGCATTACGCGGTGATACGGTTATCTATGAACCACATTCATTTATCGTCACCATCAACGCGACCTATAAAGGAACAAAACACACCTGGACCTATGATAATTTTGAAGGTCGCACAAAAATTGAAACCGCTGTTGCCAAAGCACTGGAAATAGAAACGGACGTTGCTGGCCCCGTTGTGTTGCAAGAAACAATTGATGTGTATGGTCAAGTTAAAACCAATACTGAACGCATGAGTCATCTTAGCGCGCGATTTTCAGGGGTTGTAAAATCAACTTCGGTTTCAGTAGGCGACAAAGTTAAAAAAGGACAAATTCTAGCAACCATTGAGAGTAATGAAAGTCTTAACTTGTATTCAATTAAAGCGCCTATCAGTGGCGTAATTACCCAACGACATGCAAATGCCGGTGAGCAAACTGGAGATCAGCCATTATTTACTATTGCAGATACATCTGTGGTTTGGGTTGATTTATCGATATTCCCGGGAGATTTAGACCGAGTGAAAATGGGTGCCAACGTTAGTGTTGAGTTTGCAAATAATACCCAGTCAGTTAGTGGAAATATTTCTTTTATTAATGTGATGACAGAAGAAAATCAATCGGTGATGGCGCGTATGGTAGTCGATAATAAAGACAACAAATTTTTACCGGGTAGTTTTGTAAAAGCAAAAATTAAAGTTGCTGAACACGCCGTACCTTTGGCGGTAAAACGCTCGGGGCTTCAGGCGTTTAGAGACTTTACAGTGGTCTATGCACAAATTGGTGAAGAGTATGAAGTGCGTATGCTCGAATTGGGTCGACAAGATAACGAATTTATTGAAGTTCTTGGTGGTCTGGAAGCTGGCACACGTTACGTCAGTGAAAACAGCTATGTCATAAAAGCCGATATCGAAAAATCTGGCGCATCACACGACCACTAAGGATACATCATGCTTGAATCTATTATTCGTTTTTCGCTAGCCCGACGTGGGCTGGTGCTTTCGCTGGTGCTGATTGTTATGGTGTTGGGTGCCTGGAAATTTACCCAACTGCCAATAGATGCGGTGCCCGATATTACCAATATACAGGTTGTTATTAATACAGCGGCTCCGGGTTACACTCCACTGGAGTCTGAACAACGTGTTAGTTTTCCTATTGAAACGGCGATGGCTGGATTACCTAGTTTATCTTATACGCGTTCATTATCGCGTTATGGTCTTTCGCAGGTTACCGTAGTTTTTGAAGAAGGCACGGATATCTATTTTGCCCGCCAACTTGTTGGTGAGCGACTCAGTAATGCCAAAGCAAATTTACCGGTTAATCTGGAGCCTGGCCTTGGGCCAATTTCTACCGGTTTAGGTGAAATATTTATGTTCACTGTTGATGCTGAGGTCGGTGCAACTAATCCCGATGGTAGTCTTGTTACGCCCATGGATTTGCGTTCAGTACATGACTGGATTATACGTCCGCAGTTAATGCGAGTACCCGGCGTGGTTGAAATTAATCCGATTGGTGGCTACAAAAGACAAGTTCTTGTTGCACCTGATCCAGCCAAATTGCTGGCACATGGAATGAACTATGCTGATGTTGTTAATGCGGTAGAACAAAATAATACAAACCGAGGTGTAGGTTTTATTGAGCACAACGGTGCGCAGTGGTTAATGCGAGTACCGGGTCAGGCTGACAACATAGAAGATCTGAAAAATATTGTTATTAAACAAAAACAAGGCCTTCCTATACGCATAAAAGATGTAGCAAACGTTAGTTTGGGCAAGGAATTACGCTCTGGCGCAGCCACTCAAAATGGTCGTGAAGTCGTATTAGGCACAGTCTTCATGTTAACCGGTGAAAACAGTCGGGCAGTGGCTAACGATATTGCTATCAAGCTGGAAGAAATTAAGAGCAGCTTACCCGCTGGTATTACGGTAAATGCAGTCTATAACCGTTCAACTCTGGTTGATAAAACCTTAGTTACCGTTCAGAAAAATTTACTGGAAGGTGCGCTGCTGGTTATCGTGATACTTTTTCTATTTCTTGGAAACATACGTGCTGCATTATTAACGGCAGCCGTTATCCCGATTGCCATGTTAATGACTATTACCGGTATGGTTCAAAGTAAAGTCAGTGCTAATTTAATGAGCCTGGGGGCGCTGGATTTTGGTCTGATTATCGATGGTGCCGTTATTATTGTTGAAAACTGTTTGCGCAGGCTGAGTAAATCAGGATCAAGTGAAACATTAGATTTAAAAGAACGTTTAGAAATTGTTTTTGATGCAACAAGGGAAGTGATTCGTCCGGCATTATTTGGCGTTTTTATTATTACTGCTGTCTACATTCCCATCTTTGCATTAAGTGGTGTCGAAGGAAAAATGTTTCACCCGATGGCAATTACGGTGATTATTGCTTTGGTTAGTGCAATGGTTCTATCAATTACATTTGTACCAGCAGGCGTTGCCTTATTATTCCGCAAACCTGTTCAAGAGAAAGAAAATAAGGTTATCAATACGGCACGTATCTGGTATCGACCAATATTAATGTTATCGCTGAAATACCGTTGGGCGGTGGTAACAATGGCTCTGGTTTTAGTTGTTGTGTCTGCAGCACTTGTTCCTAAGCTGGGTTCTGAATTTATGCCGAACCTTGATGAGGGTGACATAGCTATGCATGCGTTGCGCATACCCGGCACCTCATTAAATCAGGCAATACACCTGCAAAAAAGCCTAGAAACGGAAATTTCAAAACTAACCGAAGTTAAAACCATATTTTCTAAAATCGGTACCGCTGAAGTGGCAACAGATCCGATGCCGCCGAGCGTGGCGGATAATTTTATTATTCTAAAACCACGTTCAGACTGGCCAGATCCGGACAAACCAAAAGCGCAGGTAGTGGCTGAGCTTGAAGCGTTGGTTACTCCTGTTCCGGGAAACCGTTATGAGTTTTTACAGCCTATACAAATGCGCTTTAATGAACTGCTTGCCGGTGTTCGCGCAGAACTTGCCGTAAAAGTTTTCGGTGATGATTTTGATCAGTTGATAAAGACAGGTGAAGAAATAGAAAAGGCTGTTAGTAAAGTATCCGGTGCGGCCGATGTATCCATCGAACAGGCGACGGGATTACCGGTTTTAACTATTCAGCCCAAACGTGAAGTTATGGCACGTTATGGCGTGAGTATTATAGAGCTGCAAAATTTTCTGGCCACTGCACTAGGTGGCAGTGTTGCCAGTCAGCTTTATGAAGGGGATCGTCGTTCTGACATTGTGGTTCGTTTAAGTGAAGAATTACGTGCTGATACAAATGCGCTAGGTAGTCTTCCACTAATGCTGCCAAATGGCGATTATGTTCCAGTTAAGGAAGTGGCTGAACTTAAGCTTGTGAATGGTTACAACCAAATATACCGTGAAAATGGCAAACGACGCATTGTGGTAACAGCGAATGTGCGTGCTCGAGACCTTGGGTCATTCGTTAAGGATGTGCAGCAGTCAGTTAAAGAAAATGTTGAGGTACCCGCTGGTTATTGGGTTGAATACGCGGGAACTTACGAAAAACTGCAATCTGCTACTCAGCGATTATCTATTGTTGTGCCATTAACATTAGTGTTAGTCATAGGCTTACTGATTATGGCACTTGGTTCAGTTAAAGATGCAGCTATTATTTTCTCAGGAGTACCATTGGCACTTACCGGTGGAATAATGGCGTTATTACTTCGTGATATTCCATTTTCAATTTCTGCGGCTGTTGGTTTTATCGCACTGTCAGGAATTGCCGTGCTTAATGGTCTGGTGATGGTTGCCTTTATTCGTGATTTGAGAGTGCATGGTCAACGTCTGCATGATGCGATTGTTGATGGTGCTCTTACTCGGCTACGCCCTGTCTTAATGACAGCGCTAGTTGCAGCCCTTGGTTTTATACCAATGGCACTCAATACCGGTATTGGCTCTGAAGTTCAGCGACCACTTGCTACAGTTGTTATTGGTGGAATTATTTCATCCACATTATTAACACTCATTGTGTTGCCTGCATTGTATCGATTAGTGCATGGCCGAAATGAGGAAGTATGAAAAATTCATTACTCATTATTTACGCAATTAGAAGTAGGGTTTACCGAATATTTTCAATCGATAAGATAATGATTAATTTTACTAAAGGTATTTGAAATGATTCTAAAACTAAAGATAACTTTTTTTATATTCTTAAGCTTAACTTTGTTTGCTGGCTGCTCGACAAATAATGAACTTGTTGCTGATAGTAAAATCACAATTGAACGAATTCATTCGAACACAGCGAGGATAACAAAGGCCAGATTGCTCTCTACCCATTCAAATGAGGTTATATTGCGAGGTGAGATATACCGACGAGCAAATCTTAAAGGGAAAGCTCCAGGACACCTTTACGTAGAACTAATTAACTCTAAGGGTGATGTTTTTAAAAAAGGTAAATTTAACTATAAACGGAAATTTGGCAACTCGCGCTCTTCGAAGTTTAATATCTCAATTCCAGTTGAGCCAGAGTTAATCAATTTGATTCGTATTTCATATCATGGGCTTGGGTTTCATATGGTTCATACAAATGAGTCATCGTGGGTTGATGTAAATGCAGATAATAAATGATGATCATTAATAAAACGTTATCAAAAGCTGCTAACCTGTCGCTGGCAGGGGTGTTTTTGTTAATGCTATTCTCACTATTAGCATTTGAATATGGCATGTCAGAGACAGGAAAACTGGCGATTATTGAAGGTGGTAATTTACATTACTATTTGTGGTCTTGGGCAATTCAATTGTAGCTTCATAGACAGGTGACCGCTATCGTCCAGACTGGGGCTTACAGATAGACTGTGAGGACATCTGCTGACCCAAAGCGGACTGTTAGAAGTATCTTATATTGCGTTACTTTGGCGGGTATTGAATATAAATATGGAGCGCTACTTTTTAGCGCTCCATAAACTTATAAACAATCTAAAGGGCTTTTCGTATTTTGTTCGGCCTTAACAATATGAGTATAAATCATCGTTGTTTTGACATTGTTATGTCCTAATAAAGATTGAATGCTCCTAATGTCAGTTCCGTTTTGAAGTAGGTGTGTTGCAAAACAATGACGTAAAGTGTGTATGCTGGCATGTTTCATAATAGATGTCTGTGTCAAAGCACGCCGAAAAGCACGCTGTGGAGTAGATGTTGAACAGTGCCAGCGTACCTTTTGACCTGTCTGTGGCCATACTCGGATGACGGCAGAAGGAAAGACATATTGCCAACCTATCGATTGAGCAGCTTTAGGGTATTTTTTATAGAGTGCACCAGGTAATGGTGTATAACCAGCTCCTTTTAAGCAATCATCTTTATGGGTCTTCATAACTTTTATTAAATGTTGCTCTAATGGTTGTATAAGCTTATCAGGGAGTAGAGTGGTTCTATCTTTACCACCTTTACCATGACGAACCATGATCGTCTTCATTGAAAAATCAATATCCTTAATCCTCATCTGCATGCATTCTGTTACACGCAAGCCCGTCCCATAAATTAATGTGGCCATGAGTTTGGTTGTACCGCTCATATTACTAAATACTTCACGCACTTCATCGACACTTAACACTGTTGGTAGTGTTTTTTTACGTTTGGAACGTGTGATATTTTCTAGCCAGCCTGGATCAATTTCCAGGACATGCCTGTACATGAAAATAAGACTATTTAATGCCAGTGATTGAGTACTCGCTGCAACATGACGCTTTGTGACTAAGTAATTGAGGAATGATTCTAGCTCAGGTTTACCCATTTCATTGGGGTGACGTTTATTGTGAAAAAGAATGAAATGACGGCACCAATAAATATAGCTTGATGCTGTTTTTGGGCTGTATTGACGTCGAAGACAAGCAATTCGGATCTGTTCAAGTAGCTTAGGTTTTTGAGTATTAGGATTTGTGTTGTTACCCCATAAGTGTACCTCCAGTTAAATATATAAGCATAAATGTATATACAGGAAGCTGCAATAGACTGTCTCGGTTTGCATGGTGTACTATAGAGACAGTTATTATTAAATAAATATAAAAAACAATAACATATATGGAAAAATTTAAAATTTACAAAGTTAACTATACGGACCCACGGGTCCGTATAGTCATCTGTTATGTGTAAATGAATAAAATAGAAGCATTACAGAAAATTAAGGACTCACTTGAAACAGTTACACCACAAGTGATCACTCCGGTTGGTAAAGTTTATGAGGACTATGTGAAAGAGTTATCAGAAACATTAATTAATTCATTAATCGAACCAGTTAGGGTAACTGTAATTTCTACCTGCGCCCAAGAGGGTGACTTTCTAAAATACAAAAATTCAATCGTTTGGGGCATAGCTAAAAATAAAGGCAATTGGTTACTAACACTAGAAAAAGAGCCTGAGTTCGCTTTAGGCTTTGGTGAAAACCCAAAGGAAATAAAAATGCACGGTTTTTCATCTCAAGACGCACTTGGTGAATGGTGTGCATAAACACATAACAAGGCGTTTGAGTTTGTTCGCTTCGCTCTCGGGACCGCACAAAATACATGCGGCCCCTCAACTTAAACGTTATAAGCCATGAAAAAATATGCACTAATATTAAGCCTAGTATTTTCGTCACCGGTTTTAGCGGTAGCAGAGTGTACTAAAAAAGAAGCAATAGAAGCTGAAACAACTGCATCAACTATTAAGTCATGGCGCGAGCTGGAGTCTCACTTTTCTAGGTACGGGCATTGTGATGATGGTGCTATTGCAGAGGGCTATTCTGAGTCTGTTTCCTTTTTAATGGAAAATAAATGGTCAGAGTTTCTGAATTATAAAATGGATAAACCATTTATTATATTCGTTAAAAAGCATGTAGATGAAACATGGGAAATTAATAGGTTTAATGCTGTAGTAAAACTAGCATCTGAAAATTGTAATGAGAGCAAAAAGAAAATATGCAATGCCATTATCAAGGGTAGTAATAATGGCTTATAACAAGTCGTTCAAAAAGGACGCGAAAAAGCGTCGCGCCTTTTAACTCTAACGTTA
>Ga0316206_1002779_pt1 | contig 11003 bp, 13 predicted proteins | sample 6monthpyrite_MG_FD_204942 | JGI IMG/M metagenome (GOLD analysis project Ga0316206, IMG submission 204942) | Microbial mat bacterial communities from mineral coupon in-situ incubated in ocean water Damariscotta River, Maine, United States -... | ecosystem: Environmental > Aquatic > Marine >...
TTAAAAAGTTACTAATAATAAATATGAGTGAACAAGCCCAAATAATTCTTCAACAGTTAGTTAAAGCCGTTGAAACAGATCAGATTAAGTTACCAACCTTACCTGAAGTCGCTATAAAAATACGTGAAGCAGTTGAAAAAGATAACCAGTCGGCATCGGATATAGCCAACTTACTTTCACAGGACTCATCACTATCTGCACGTTTATTACAACTGGCTAATAGTCCTTTATATCGAGCCCGAGCTGAAATAGATAGTTTACAGATGGCTATAACCCGACTGGGCATAAGAATTGTTAAAGACCTTGTCGTTATGCTCGCTATTAAACAGGCTTTCAAAACTAAAGATAAAGGCATTGAAGCCCAGTTTAAAGAGATATGGCAAACCAGTGTTGATGTCGCAGCTGTATGTCGGGTTTTAGCTAAAACTCAATCCAGTCTGGATGTTGAACATGCCATGTTAGCTGGCCTTATTCATAATATTGGAAGCCTTCCTATAATCGAACTTGCAGACAGGCAACCTTCATTATTTTCGGGTACGCAAAGCATAAGAGATATAAGCAATGAAATTCAGGGCGAACTAGGTGAAAAAATACTTAGTTTCTGGAATTTTCCAGAAACACTTATTGATGTGACCAGACATTGGAATCAATTTACACGCAACCACGAATCTCAGGCTGATTATGTTGATATTGTACAGGCAGCTATATTACATTCAAAACATGCGCCAGACACCTCCTCAGATGACTGGTCAACAATACCCGCGATCAGTAAACTAGGCTTAGACCCGAATGTAAGGGACCTGGATGAAACATTAAAAACCGAGCTTGATGATACTCGTAAAAGCTTAATGCAGGCTTAAAAACAAATGAACTCAATACAGGATAAAACCGATCTTTTTTTAGCTGAAGTAAAAGATGCTGTAGCAACTGAAAGGTTACTCCTGCCCTCTTTACCTGATGTGGCGTTAAAGATAAAAGCCGAATGTGAAAAAGAGAATTCATCAGCAGAAATGATTGCTGAAGTCATCATTAGTGATCCCGCTATGTCTGTACGCTTACTGCAAATTGCTAATAGTTCACTTTACCGAACACGCATTAGCACTGACAACATTCAAATGGCTATAACCAAGCTCGGATTAAAACTGGTTAGAGATTTAATTATGAGTCTGTCCATGAAGCAGCTTTATAAAGCGAGTAACGATGTTATCGCTGAGCGCTTTAACGAGTTATGGTTAGCCAGCACTAAAACAGCAGCCATTGCGCACTTATTAGCCACCACTCAAAAACACCTTGATCCTGAAAAAGCCATGCTGGCCGGACTCATACATAATATTGGTGCTTTGCCGATTATTTTGATGGCTGAAGAAGATGATGACCTGTTTGATAAACCCAGTGAATTATTTAGAGTTATTCAGAAAATGCAGGGTGAAGTCGGCACTTTTATCTTTCAAAACTGGCACTTCCCAGATTACATGATAGATGTGGCGCGAGAATGTTATTACTTTCGTCGCAATCATGACGGCCCATCTGACTATGTAGATGTAGTTCAGGTCGCTTTAATTCAGGGAAGCATTTATACCGGTCTGGACTGCCCTGAAGACTGGTCTACCGTATCAGCCTTCTCACGGTTAAATATCGACACTGATACTAATGTTCTTGATATTGAAGAAAATAAACTCGTTTTTGATGAAACCACGACTATATTTAAATAAACTATACTCACTGCATAATAATATATATACGGGAAAACCATGTCAGAAAAAGCCGAACAATTCTATAGTGAACTAAAAGCAGCTGTAGAGTCAGATCAGTTAGTTTTACCTACATTACCAGAGGTTGCATTAAAGATACGTGATGCAGTTGAAAGTGAAAACACCTCTGCACAACAGATAGCAGAGACACTGACTCAGGATGCCTCCTTATCTGCTCGGTTGATTCAGGTATCAAACAGCCCTCTTTATAGAAGTCGCAATCCGATAGAAGACCTGCAAATGGCCGTAACACGACTGGGTATACGCATGGTTCGTGACCTTGTTATTAGTCTGGCTATGAAGCAGATATATCAGGCAACATCAGATGTATTAGATGATCATTTCCGTGCAATCTGGAATACCTCAGTTGAGGTCGCTGCAATATGCCGAATGTTAGCCACTACCGTACCCGGTATAAACCCGGAACAGGCTCTATTAGCCGGCCTTATCCATAATATAGGCGCCCTGCCGATTCTGGTTATGGCTGAAGATGATGACGATCTGTTTAATAACAGTGATGCGCTAGGTGTAGTTATTGATGAATTAACATCACCGGTTGGTGAACTTATTCTTAAAACATGGAATTTTGGTGACAGCATGACCGATGTTGTAAAACACGCGCACGATTTTGAGTATGACCATGAAGGCGGAGCAGATCTGGTAGACCTGGTTCAAATAGCACTACTACAGGGTGGGCATGAATCAGAAGATATTGACTGGTCAACGGTACCCGCATTTGCAAAACTGGGCATGGACTCTGAAGTTAATGTTGTTGAAATTGAAGAAAACAAGGAAATCATAGAAAGCACCAAACAATCTCTAATGGTATAACTTATATCCTCAACCAGAAGGGTTTATGCTTACAGCATTTTACCCTTTTTATCCCTGCCTTAATACTCCACACAACTCTTAAATTATGTTATTTTTACTCGTAAAAATAATATGTAAATAACAGGTAAAAATAATAAGGAAATATGGAAATGAAAAAACTTGCACTCTTTAGCTGTCTTCTAATTACTATCTTCATTACAAATGCTCTAAACGCTGCTATCTTAATTCAAACCCGTGACGCTCAACACGAGTTATCAACAATTTACATTGAGGGAAGTAAGGCACGTATTGAAATGCCCAACAATGAAGGTTACATCGTTATGGATGTAGCCACAAAAACAATGAATGCGGTTATTCATAAACAACGTACGATTATGGATATGAGCGAATTTTTAGTGGCAAATAATAACCAGTCTGCTCCAAAAAAATATGTCGACACTTACACAAAATCTATGGGACTTGGCCCCACTGTTGTCGGTTACGAAACTGAGCAATATGCTTTATATGCCAATGACAACTACTGCTCCAGTCTTTTTGTTTCCGTTGAAGCCATGCGCGACATGGGTGTTAAGAAATTTGCTGAAGCATTCGCAAATATGGAAAGGAATATGGATGCAAAAATTTCCGCTATGACAGGCATGAATATGGATGCATTCTCTGATCCTTGTGACGAAGCAGAACGCAAAGCCAGTTTACGATTAAGAGAAATAGGCTTTCCACTAAAAAGTATTGATCAAAATAAACGTCTGGTATCAATAGTAACTAAAATAAACAAAAAAGCGCGCCTTCCTAAAAATGCATTTATGGTGCCAGCTGACTACACTGTCACCGACACATCAAAAATGATGAATGATGCGATGCAGAAAATGCAAAAGATGCAGCCGCAGATGAAAGAAATGATGAATAATATGACGCCTGAAATGCAAAGAATGATGCAACAGCAAATGCAGCAATATCAGCGATAGGATAAAGTCGTAAGTCGTAAGTCGTAAGTCGTAAGTCGTAAGTCGTAAGTCTGCAAGATTAAACTTTTCAAGTTGCTTTGACTGCAAGCTAAACTTATAACTTACGACTCTTTTTATTTTTCTACTTCAATTTTTCTGAGTTCTTTCGCTAGCTTATCAAGTATGCTATTTACAAACGCATGACTTTTATCAGAACCAAACATTTTCGCCAGTGTGATAGATTCACTTATAACCACTTTATAGGGAACATCAAGACTGTTTTTTAATTCAAAACATGAAAGTCTTAAAATTGAAAGTTCAATCGGATCTAACTCTGATTCTTTACGCTCACTATACTTAAGAATCAACTCATCTAATTCAGAGACTTCCGTTGGCACCGTGTGTAACAGTTTACGGAAATAGTCAGTATCAACTTTTTCCATATTCTGTTCCTGAAAGAACTGCTCTTCTATTTCGGTAAGATCATTGCCAGACATATGCCACTGATATAAAGCTTGTGTGGCTTTTTTACGGGCATTACTTCGGCCTTTTGCAAGGGATACTGACATTAAGCAATCTTCTTCAGTAAATTAACCATTTCTAGAGCACTGATTGCAGCTTCAGCACCTTTGTTACCCGCTTTGGTACCTGCTCGCTCAATTGCCTGCTCAATAGTATTTGTTGTTAATACACCATTAATAACAGGAATATTATGATCCAGTGAAACATTTGCCATACCTTTAGACGCCTCACCTGCTACAAAATCAAAATGCGGTGTAGAACCACGAATAACCGCACCTAATCCTATGATTGCATCATATTTACCACTATGCGCTAACTGCTGAATAGCCAGCGGCATTTCATAAGCACCAGGAACTTTTACGACGGTGATACTTGATTCAGATACGCCATGACGCTTAAGTGCATCAATCGCACCAGCCTCGAGACTATCTACAATAAAACTGTTAAAACGTGCGCTTACAATAACGAAATTACCTTCTTTATATTGCAGCTCGCCTTCTAGTATTTTTATATCTGACATTTTTTTCTCTTAATTAAATTTTCAAAAATTTTATAAAGTATACAGGCTATTCATCGCCAGTAATATAATCGACAACTTCAAGACCAAAACCGGCCAGGCCGTGAATACGTTTAGGAGCAGATAAAAGACGCATTTTGTGAACGTTTAAATCCATCAATATCTGTGCACCAATACCGTGAGTCCTCAATTCTTCAGGAGACTCTCTCGTGTCTTTGGATTCTTCTTTATGATCTAACATCCATTGTACAATTTGTCGTGCAGATTCAGGCTCACGTAAAATCACAATAACACCCGGCTCATCAGATCCCGCAACAGATTTCATTGCATCACGTAATGGCCAACCACATTTCTTGCTTGAAGCCAGCACATCGCACATGGTGTTTTCCATATGAACACGAACACGAACTGGTTTTGCTGGATCGATATCACCTTTTACCAGTGCCAGATGCAGGTCATTACCTATTGCATCCTGATAAGCATATAAACGGAAATGACCAAACTCATTCGGGAAATCACTTTCAGCTACGCGCTCGACTGTTTTTTCATTCTGTATTCGGTAACGAATTAGATCTTCGATTGTACCTATTTTGAGATCATGCTCTTTTGCAAAGGTCTCTAAATCAGGACGCCTTGCCATAGTGCCATCATCATTTAAAATTTCAACAATAACAGCCGCCGGTTCAAAACCTGCAAGACGAGCCAGATCACAACCTGCCTCTGTATGTCCTGCTCGGTTTAAAACACCACCTGGCTGAGCTTTTAATGGAAAAACATGTCCCGGTTGAACGATATCCTGAGAACTTGCGCCTTCAGCTACAGCAGCCTGCACAGTGATAGCTCTGTCAGCAGCAGATATACCCGTAGTGACACCTTCAGCCGCTTCAATGCTAACGGTAAAGTTAGTACCATGCATATCATCTGTATTATCTACCATTTGCGGTAGGCGTAATTGACGACAGCGCTCTTCACTTAATGTAAGGCAGATCAAACCACGACCATATCGAGCCATAAAATTAATGTCATCTGCGCTACAGGCAGAAGCCGCCATTAACAGGTCACCTTCATTCTCACGATCTTCATCATCCATAATGACGACCATTTTGCCTTGCTTTATATCTTCTATTATTTCTTCTATACTATTCAATGACATATATAATATTCTTAATGTAGTTTCACTTTAAAAAACCATTCTCTGCGAGAAGATTTCTGGTAATTTCTGACTGTTCCGACTTATTATCTGAGCTTTTAGAGGCATTTTCACCCATGACTAATCGCTCAAGATAACGCGCTACCAGATCAACTTCAAGATTAACTTCTGAGCCAGTCTGATAACCGCCCATTATAGTTTCCTGCAGTGTATGAGGCACTATATTTAATTCAAACTGACATCCATCAACTTTATTAACCGTCAGGCTAACACCATCAACGGTTATTGAGCCTTTCATGGCGATATATTTTGCAAGTGTCTCTGCAGCTTCAATAATAAAACGTACTGAACGACCATCATCATATCTATCAATGACAACACCTAAACCATCCACATGACCACTAACCATGTGCCCACCAAGTCTGGTTTGCAGGGTTAGAGCTTTTTCAAGATTGACTGTGCTGCCCTCTTTTAACTGCTTAAGCGATGTAAGTGATAATGTTTCGCCAGATACATCAGCACAATAAGCATCAGAGCGAAGCTCAATAGCCGTTAGACAAACGCCATTCATGGCAATGCTATCACCCAGCTGAACATCACTCATATTCATTTTACCTGTTTGAATCCAGAAACGTGCATCACCGCCTTTGTCTTCAATGCTCTCGATTTTTCCTAGAGACTCTATGATTCCGGTAAACATTATTCTTCCAGTTCCATCACTTGCAGACTGATAGGTAAACCTGATGAAGTATTAAATTCACAACCGGCTTCAACAGCTGCACGGGCAATTTCTTCAGCTGTATCTAAACGATCATATAAAGCATACATGGCACCCAATGCAAATTCAGAACCTGAACCAATGGCCCAGAATTTATGATATTCACTGACTTCACGTAATGAATACACGCCAAAGATACCTTTTTTATTACAAATTAAAGCATCAATATGAGTTGCTTCATAAGGATCATCTTCCTCATCTTTAGAATTCAAAAAATAGTGTTCTTTTAAGATGGGGTGTAATGCTCGAAAAGTTTCAAATATGCCGGGACGTGAATCAAAATCGATTTCAATTTTGTCATCAGATAAAACAGACTCCATAACTAAAGCATGGGCTGCACTCCCTACAATACCAAAATAACCATCTTTATAAGCCTGTATCTTGTCATAATCACGATCATAAGCAGCACCCATTCTCAGATCACCAAATGTCGTTAAACTATCTGCTGCAATACAGACTTTATTATTTTTTTTGACCACGACTATTGTGGACATATTATTCTCTCTTTTTATTAAAATATATCAACTTCATTACTGTCGAACAGGCAAAGAAGATGATTGTTAATTGTTTTTTAGATACTGAGGTATCGCGGTAATTCTCCAGTCTTTACCAATTGAACGAATATCTTTGATTTCAAGATTAACTCGCTCTGACATATTATTTAATCCTGACAAATGAAATAAGCCTTTAGCTGAATCACCCATAATATGTGGAGCCATATATAAGACAATTTCATCTACAAGCTGTTGTTCTAGTAAAGCTCCGCACAACTCGTTACCCGCTTCAACATGAACTTCATTAGCCTGCTTTTCTTCTGCCAGGTATTTTAGAGCACACTCTAAATCAAGCTTATTATTTTTTTCAGCCAAAGTAACAACATGCTCTGCCTGTTTTGTGCTTAACACCAGCGTATCACCAGCCACTTTGAATATTTTACTGCTTGTTGATACTTTTAACTGACTATCAACAATGGCACGAACAGGTTGATGAATTTCTACATCTACCTGCAATTCATTAGCTGTTATTCTTACATTCATCGAAGGATCATCAGCGATTACAGTACCACTACCCGTTAAAACCACAGAGCTCCGTGCGCGTAATTTTTGCACATCAGCACGTGCATGAGGTCCTGTAATCCACTTACTTTCCCCTGAAGCCATAGCTGTTCGACCATCTAAACTCATAGCCAGTTTAATGCGCACAAATGGTAATCCCGTTTTCATACGTTTTATAAAACCGGGATTTATTTCTTCAGCTTCAGCCTGCATTAAACCGCTAAGCGTTTTAATGCCCGCAAGTTGTAATTTCTCAAGGCCTTTTCCTGCGACTAAAGGATTTGGGTCTAACATGGCGCAAACAACTCGACTAATACCAGACTTAATTAACGCATCTGCACATGGCGGTGTTTTACCATGATGACTACAGGGCTCAAGACTTACATAAGCTGTAGCACCTTTAGCTTTTATACCCGCCTGATTTAATGCATGAATTTCTGCATGTGGTCCACCCGCCTGCTGATGGTAACCTTCTCCAACAATTTCATTATTTAGCACAATCACACAACCCACTCTCGGGTTGGGTTGTGTACTATATAAACCTTTACGTGCCAGCTGTAACGCTTGTGACATATAAATATTATCGTGTGAAGATTGACTCATGATTTGATGTTTTTTTAGATATCTATTTATCAACTATGGATTGAGAGTTTTTAATGACTAGTCTTAAATAAACGCTACGTTTAAGCAAATTAATCTATTGTTGTTCAAGCTATTGTTGCTCGAGCTTTTCTATGGTTTTTCGAAAAGCATCCACATCTTCAAAACTTAAATAAACAGAAGCAAAACGAATGTAAGCAACGTGATCCAGCACTTGTAACTCTTCCATAACCCAGTCACCAATAGTACGACCATTCACTTCACGCTCACCCTGTGACATGAGTTTATGCTTTATATGACTAATGCTTTCTTCAATTTTTTCAACACTTACCGGACGTTTTTCTAATGCTTTAGTAAAACCTGAGCGTAGTTTTGCTTCATCATATGACTGACGAGTCCCATCCTGCTTAACAATTCGAGGCAAACTTAACTCGGCTGTTTCATAAGTCGTAAAACGCTCAGAGCACTCAACACACTCACGGCGACGGCGAACCTGATCGCCATCACCACCGAGTCGAGAGTCTACTACACGCGTATCAGGCGCTTTACAGAAAGGACAGTGCATTTTTACTCAATATCATTTAGTAGCATTTATTTACCGGTAATTATTCATCAAATATTATTTGTAAACAGGTAGTTTGGCACAAATTTTAGAAACTTTATCCTGAATACCCTGTATTAAAGACTCATCATCCATATTCGAGATAACATCACACATCCAGCCTGCTAAATCCGCTGATTGTTGTTCGTTAAATCCGCGGGTTGTTAATGCCGGTGTGCCCACACGAATACCCGATGTTACAAATGGAGATTGTGGGTCATTAGGTACCGAGTTTTTATTAACAGTTATGTGCGCTTTACCTAATGCGTTTTCAACATCTTTACCTGTTAGACCGGCTTTTATAAAACTCACCAGGAACAAATGATTTTCAGTTCCACCCGAAACTACATCATATCCACGTTCAATAAACACCTTAGCCATAGCCTGTGCATTTACCACAACCTGTTTTTGATATTCGACGTACTCAGGTTCCATCGCTTCTTTAAAAGCGACTGCTTTTGCTGCTATCACATGCATTAGTGGTCCGCCCTGTGTACCCGGGAAGATTGCAGAATTGAATTTCTTGGTGATTTCTTCGTTTTCTTTAGCCAGAATCAGGCCGCCACGTGGACCACGCAATGTTTTATGAGTAGTAGATGTAACCACATCAGCAATTGGCACCGGGTTTGGATAAATCCCGGCAGCAACCAGACCCGCCACGTGAGCCATATCGACAAACAGATATGCGCCTACTTCATCAGCTATATCACGAAATTTCTGCCAGTCCATAATCTTCGAGTAAGCTGAAAAACCAGCAATGATCATTTTAGGTTTATGTTCACGGGCAAGCTCTGCAACCTGATCATAATCAACTTCACCGGTTTCTTCTTTTAAACCATATTGAACTGCATTGTACATTTTGCCTGAGAAACTCACTTTAGAGCCGTGAGTTAAGTGACCACCGTGAGCCAGACTCATACCTAAAATTGTGTCACCTGGCTGACATAACGCCATATAAACTGCTGCATTAGCCTGTGAACCTGAGTGAGGCTGCACATTGGCATAATCAGCACCAAATAATTTCTTCGCGCGGTCAATTGCCAGTTGCTCAGCTTTATCTACATATTCACAGCCACCGTAATAACGTTTTGCAGGGTAACCTTCAGCGTATTTATTTGTCAGCACAGAGCCCTGAGCCTGCATTACACGGGGGCTGGTATAGTTTTCAGAGGCAATTAGTTCAATATGGTCTTCCTGACGCTGGGCCTCTTCGTTGATAGAGTCCATCAATTCGTCGTCATATCCCTGAATAGTCATATCTGCTGAAAACATTCTCTGTTATCTCCAATTAATAATTTAGGCTAGCGTTAAAAGCCCCATAGCTTAGCTTATATAGGGGTTTGAGGCTAGTGGAGATACTACATATAGATATGATTTTATTGAAATAATAAATTTCCTGACTTTCAGCTAAGAAAGTCAGGAAATATTATATAGGAAGGTGATTATTCCGTGGTTTCTGTAGCGGGCATAGAGATTACACCCTGAGATGGTACTGATTTATAACCCTTAGCAGGTTTTGCTTTAACATCTGCCTGATCACCAACAGTTACAGGTATAACAAATGTACGTGCCTGCTCAACACCATTAACCATTAAAACAGCCATGATATCTATAAAATATCGCCCGTCTTGTAGAGCTGTGACTGGAATTGTAATCGTATTTTTCTTATTTTGTACAGCTGAAAACTGATAATCAAACTGAGATATGCCTAACTGCAGATCATTATTATTTTTTATATTAATATTCAAAGAATCCGCATTTATTTTGGTTTTGAAATTTAATACCAGATCAAAAGAATCGCCCGCCTGCAAATTCTTCGCACGGTTATAATTAAGCTCTATACCGGCATGTGGTTTTGTATAAACCTGTTCATGTTTTACGGAATGCTTAGATGTTTCTTTTAACGTTTTATTATCAACAGGTGATGACATGCCATAACTAATTAAAGCACTGGTAAAAACGGCTAAAACGGTAATTTTTTTATTCATTATAATATCTTCAAAATAAACTATGATTGAGTAATAGAAAAACAGGTAGTGTCAGTTGCATTACCCGTAGGTGTATAAGCGGGATTTCCATAAGTAGCATATTCAGATAATTCTAAAACATAAGTTACACTTGCATTTAGTAAAACTGAAAGTGTCTCAGAATCTGGAACTACTGAATCACCAAAGGCAATTAATTGCCCTTTAGCTCGTATAACAATATCCGGGTCAGTGGATGCTAAACCACCCGATAATTTACTTGCTACAAA
>Ga0316206_1002781_pt1 | contig 11000 bp, 11 predicted proteins | sample 6monthpyrite_MG_FD_204942 | JGI IMG/M metagenome (GOLD analysis project Ga0316206, IMG submission 204942) | Microbial mat bacterial communities from mineral coupon in-situ incubated in ocean water Damariscotta River, Maine, United States -... | ecosystem: Environmental > Aquatic > Marine >...
ACAAGCAAAAGAAGCAAAAACTGCTTTGCATGAGTTAAGATATGGTAAAAAATCTTTATTTAAAAATATTGATAAAATATCAGATGATATTAAGATATTTAGAGGAAAAATCAGCTCTAGTATTTAATATTTACAGAGTCAAGAGTATAGGTGAAGAGGATTTCCATCATTTTTTAGACTTACTGTGCACTGCTTCTTTGGTATATGGAGTTAAAGTGCATAGTAATGTTTTGATGAGTAATCATTATCACTTGTTAGTAGAGGACAAGTAAAAAACAAAGGGGTTAGGTGAACTCTATACCCACTTATGATATACTAGTGTAAGCAAAAGGTGTCGGGTGAACCCCTAACTGTTTCAGGTTCACCCGATCCCTAAACTTTCAAGAGGTGAAGCCTCCACTTTTAAAGTATAAAAAACAAAAAGATATAACAAAACTTTGTAACCAATAAATGCCCTATCGGTCATTTATTGGCTAAAGTCAACCGTTGTACGTTCCCGTTATATGAAGGAAGAATGTGAAATATTTTAAAATAATGATAATAGCTATAGTAATTACTATTACTCCTATACAAGCAAATAATTATAATAATGTGGCAGTAGCAGGTGGTCTCGCAGCGGGAATTGCATTGTTAGTAATGGCTACAAATTCAGCAAATTACACCCCAGAGGTAGAATCTCCTAACAAATCGTAGCAAATAATAAATTACACCCCTCCCCAGAGGTAGAATCTCCACTTTTTCAAAATACTAATTCAACAAATAACATTACAAATTGCAATAAAATCAAAACGAAATAATTTTCAATGCTACGATACTTCTATACAAACAATAGGGATATCAAATGAAAATATTTTCACATCTTGACTTTATGTATCCTTTAGGATACGCTTTTAAATATGTATTTAGTTAAAGAGACACTTCTCTTTTCTAAATGACTCTCTAAACTCAAAGATATTCGGGGCAAAGTTTCTATAATCCGCAGGGTTGATAGAATGAAACAAGGAAACTTTGGCGACCATAAGAGTTTGGGTGAGAATCTATCTGAACTGAGAATTACGGTCGGTGCGGGATATAGAGTTTATTTTACTAAATACGATGAAGAAATCATTGTATTACTTGTTGGTGGAGATAAATCTACTCAGGTAAATGACATTATAAAAGCAAAAAACATGGTTAAGGAGTATTCCAATGAATAATAAACTAACAACTTTTGACGCGGCACACTATTTGGATTCTAAAGAGATGATAGCTGAGTATCTCTCACAAGTTTTAAGTGATGGTGACATGGATGAACTTTTGATGGCAATCGGCAATATTGCAAAAGCGAAAGGGATGACACAGATTGCAAAAGATACCGGACTTGGTCGTGAGAGTTTGTATAAAACTTTTTCTGAGGGATCAAAACCAAAGTTTGAAACCGTTATGAAAGTTCTGAATTCGTTTGGTGTAAAACTTCAAGCTACGGCTTAAAACCTATACCTCTCGTGAGTGAACCTTCATTTTTCCCATCATTCTAGTAAATCAATACGTCAGAATGCTTGAGATATAGTATGCTCTATTAATAGTATGCATTCCCAAACTGGAACTTGAAAACAAGAGAAATATTTACATTATTACTTTTTTCATATATAATATTGGTATTAAATTAAATACTAAAAAAGGTACTTAAATGCAACCTATATTATCCAACTATACAGCTAGTATAACAGAGTTAAAAAAATCTCCAAGTGAGCTTTTGAAAAATGCCGGCGATGAGACGATTGCAATTTTAAATCATAACATTCCATCTGCTTATTTAGTTCCTGCAAAAACTTATGAAAAACTGATGGACATGTTGGATGACTATATGCTTTCAAAAGATGTAGGAGATAGGGTGAATGAGAATTTTACACCCGTAGAAGTTTCTTTAGATGACTTATAAACTCACTTTACATCCTTAAGCACTCAAAGAGTGGAAGAGCCTTGACACTTCCATTAGTGAACAATTCAAAAAAAAGCTTGCCCAGAGACCCATAAATCCAAAAATTCTAAAAGATAAATTAAGCAGTTTTGATGATGTCTATAAAATTAAGCTAAGAACTGCAGGTTTTAGACTAGCTTATAAAGTTGAAGATGAGAGTATAACTATCTTAGTTTTAGCAGTAGGCAAAAGAGAGAACAATAAAATTTATAATTTATTACATGATAGATTTACTGAATAAGTTTTCTGTTTTCAGTGATTTATTTTTATTTTCTCTTTTTTGGGAATCCGATGCTCCGCCAGACTCGAAGCCATTACGAGAGCTTTTTCTAAAGAAACATCCTCTCGGGAATAGTTCCCTTGTTTTATTTACTTTTTTGCGATGAAAAAAGTATGAGAGAACGTTTGAGATATATTTTGTGATATTAACTCTTGAGCTCTTGCCTAATGTCTCAAGAGAGATTAAAACGATAATATACTAAAATACGAAAAAATCTCAAGAGGAAAATTCATGGCAAATATTTTAGAACTTACAGATTCCACTTATCCGTCTTTTATGGAAAAAACGGAGTCCGTGGTGTTTATTGATTTTTATAGCGATACATGTTCGCCTTGTCAGATACTGCTTAGTTATCTTCCCAATCTGGCAGAACATTACAAAGAAGAGGGTGTGGTAATCGCAAAAGTGAATGTATCCCGTAATCCAAAGCTCACGAATAAGTTTATGGTCAAGGGTGTTCCTTTAACGACTGTCATCGGAAAAGATAAGATGGTAAAAAGAGCAGAGGTCGGACTGCTTGGAATCGATGCTTATTTTAAGATGATAGATAAAGAGTTGGGTAAAAAGAAAGGGCTTTTGGGTAAGCTGTTTTGGGTAGGGTTTACAAGCCTGATTTAGGATTGCATTAAATTATTTTCATTTTCATTTCATTTTCAGTATATATTATTCTATATAAGGATTAATATGAATTATAAGATTAAAGTTGTGGCATCGTTTTTAGTTATGTTATTTTTGCATGGTTGTGCAGAAAATACACTCAAGGTTGCAGATAAAGATGAAGCTTGGAAGAGCCATGGACCTATGCTGGTTATGAACGAAAATTTTGAGGAAGAAAGAGAAGATAAACTAAATGCGCTTAAGCTATTAGACGCAACATTATCACCATTTGAAGACATGACCGAATATGCTTTAGAGAGTGATGATATAGGTATGAACAAAACATTAAAAACTATTCATGACAATCAAAATAGATATCCTAATTTTAAAAATGAAGTTAAACAATTAGAACTCTCTGTTATGGAACACAACTATAAGACAACAGCTCTATTGTCAACACAACTATTTAAAAAAAGTATCGATGATTTTACATATGCAAACTATGTTAAAGAGCAAATTCATATTGAAAATTTAGATTATTTGGGATTTGAGATTCTTTCTCTTGTAAATCAGACTGACATAGATTATGTTGCAATACAAAAGCTCATTATGACGAGCAAACAACACTGGTTGGCAATAAGAGATAAAATTAATGATGAGAACAGTATCGATTCATTCAACCTTTTGTTTAGAGGATTAGAAATCAGTGTAAAAAATCAAGATACGAAAATGCTTAAAGTATTGGCTCATATGGATTTATCTCTAGTAGATATCATTGAAAAATTTCTTCAATAGGGAGTGGATACGCATGTTTAAAATAATGTTATTCATAACACTACTGAGTTTTATGCTCCAAGCGGATATATTAGATTTTTATAAAAATGTATTACAAACTTTGCGCTATAAGCAAACATATGCACTCTACAAGCAAGCGGATGAAGCACAAAAAGAGGGAATTATTTATAATAAATTTTCTAACTTTGCTTTAGATGCCGGATATTCTGATACAAAAGCAAAACAATTGTCACAACCTTTTAATACCACAAACATAACAGTTACTGATACGCTTGATTTGTTTGGTAAAAGTAGCTCTCGGGTTGAAGAACTATCATTGGATATCAAAGCAAAACAAACTCTTTTAGAGATACAAAAAGAGAAGTTGTTTGTATCTCTTGTATCGATGATAAGCATATATAATCAAACAAAAGAGCGCTTAACATTGCACCAATCGCTTCTTCATGAACAACAAAAAATCTACAATAAACTTCAAACATTACAACTTAGCGGAAATATCTCTCAAATAGATCTTTTAAGATTTAAAAATACTCTTATACTACAAAAGATAAACATTATAGATGAACAGACAACTTTAGAGAAGATGAAAAAGCAGTTAACTTTATATGCTCCACATCAAAATATTCCGACTTTTGAGAAGTCGAAATATTTATATACAAAAAAAGACTTTTTATCTCAAAATAAGCAGAAAAAACTGGGTGAGATTTCAGCCAAGCAACTCTTAGCTCAGGCAAAAACTTATTCTCATTCTTATTTTCCAGATTTGATAGTCGGAGTAAACTATCAAAAACTTGATGATCCAAGTTCTTACGGAGACAACTACTCTTTGAGTGCAGCAATTCACATGCCGTTTAACGGCAATGATTTTAAACAAAGTCAAGCTCTTCGAATTCATGCTTTGAGTATAAATTCCAAAAATACAGAGTATATAGTTCAAAGAGAGAGCGAATATAACCAAAGATTTCAAGATTATCAAAATGCCGAGAATCAACTCAATGTTTTAAATGAGAATCTAGACAATTATACAAAGAGCAAAGAGATGATTAAAGCCGCATATTTAAAACAGTATGTTGATTTTAATACCTATTTACAAGTTTTAACAGAGAGTGTAAATATCAAAGAGCGGATTATTCAACTTACATTTTTAAAAAATGAACAAATTACAATTTTAAATGCTATCACATCAGGAGTTCTTTATGAATAAACTACTTATTCCAATTTTTTGTTTCTCATCATTATTGTTTGCTTCTTCTGTAGAGGTAAGTGTGATAACACCAAAATTAGATACCGATGCGATTACAATAGAGGCTGATGGTGTAGTACTATCTAAAAATATATCATTAACGGTTCAAACAAGTGGGCTTGTTCATTTTTATATCAATGATAATGTAAATATCAACAAAGGTGAGCTTATTGCAAACATTGTTGATAAAAGACGAGAAAAAAAGTTAAACTATTTAAAAGAGAGATTGATATTTTTAGACAATGAGGTAAAACTTGAAGATTATAGAGTTCAAGTAGCTCTGGATAAATATAAGATGGGGGTAGCTTCTAAAAATGACTACTTTAATGAAAAAATCATTTTAGAACAGTTCAAAGAGTCTCAAAAATCAACACTCTCAGATTATGAAATACTGGAACTTGAGGAAGAAAAGAGTGTCATAAAAGCGCAAGACAATGGCTTTATTACACAGTTGTCAACTGAAGACAAGTTTGTGAATTATGGAGATTCGTTGGGAATTTTAACACCGAATGATGCTCAGGTAAAACTTTTTATTGATGCAAAATATGCAGGTAGTATAAATAAAGGGATGCAAGTAAATTTAGAGAGTAATTATGGCAAAACTGCCGGTGTTATTCGAGATATTTTAGCGCAAACTTCAAGTAATCTCTTGGAAGTCATGGTAACTCCAAATTCACTTTTACCTAGAAACCTTCAATTAAAAGCAGAAATAATCATTAAAAATTTCAAAGCTTTGAAAATTCCAAAGAGTGCTATTGTTTTGGTGGATAATAAACCGGCAGTTTATGTGATACAAGAGGGTGTTGCCCATTTGAAATTTATAGAGATAAAAAAAGATATGATTGATTTTACTTTAATCAAAAACAGTTTCTCAAAAGATACTAAAATCGCACTAAAAAATGCCTACATGCTTCAAGATAATTTAGAAGTAGTTGTAAAATGATAAATAATAAAAAAGGTTTTTATGTTTATATACTCAAAAATAAACTTGCAATTCTCTTAATCATCGCATTTTTGGCTGCTATGGGATATAAACTCTCAGGCACAATTCCAAAAGGTGTGCTTCCAAACGTGTTTTTCCCTCGTATAGAAGTGAGTATAGATAATGGTTATGCGCCAATATCTCAGATGTTATATGGTGTGACTAAACCGACTGAAGAAGCTTTGAAAAATGTTCGGGATGTTGAAAAAATCGTATCATCTACTTCAGTAGGAACGACAGATATCAATATCTATTTTAATTGGAACATTGATCCATATCTCGCCTATCAGCTTGTTCAAGCTCGCATGGCAGATGTAAAAAATAGTATAAATCCAAACGCCAGAGTGACCATAAAACAAGCAACCCCAAGTATGTATCCTGTCTCCATCTACGCTATCGGTTCAAACACACTCTCACGCTCTGCACTGAGCGAAAAACTCTACTATGAGTTAAAACCTCTGATGCTCTCTATACCAGGAGTGTATGACATAGATATAAAATCACCTGTTTGGAGTGAGTACAAACTTCTTTTAGATAGTAAAAAAATAGCACAATATAATCTCAATATTGATGATATTCTCAAGCAGTTAAAAGCCCAAAATTCAATTGAATTCTTAGGTCTTATTGAGGATAAACATACTCAGTATTTACTTTCCCTAAATCAAAAAAAAACAGATGCAAATGATTTTTTAAATTTTAATATTGTACTTAAAGATAAGAAGAGTATTAAACTCAGTGAAATTGCACTTTTGCTTAAACAAGAAAGTCCTGTCAAAGAGTTCAGTGCTTCTAGTGGATTTAGAAATAGTGTTGTATTTGATCTTTTAAGGCAGCCAAATGCAAATGCAATCGATGTTCAAAATGCTTTTAATGAAAAGGTAGCAGAGTTAAATAAAAAACTTGCTAAAGATGATATTTATCTCAAGCGCTCGTATGATGGTACAGATTTTATCCATAAAGCGGTAGGAAGCGTAATTGATGCTATTGCTCTAGGCTCATTTATCGCTGTATTAGTTGTTTTTTTCTTTTTAAGAAAACTAACACTCTCTCTTGTAGCCCTTATTATTATCCCAATCACTTTTTTCATTACAATGATAGGGATGAAAATTATAGGGATAGATTTTAATATTTTCTCATTAGGCGGCATGGTAGCGGCCCTTGGAGGATTGATTGATCAGATGTTGATAGTCGTAGAAAATATTGAGCGGCATTATGAAAATGGGGAGAGTAAAAAAGATGCCATTATCAAGGGAGTAAAGGAGATTTTACCTATTATGAGTGTGGCAACACTGTTATCTATTCTTATCTTTGTGCCTCTTTTACTTGTAAGTGGTATTGTTGGAGAATTTTTTAAGCAACTCTCAATTGTACTAGTCATCACATACCTAATCTCTCAAATAATGGCAATATTTTTAACGCCAATTATCGCCTTTATCGCTCTGCCTGATAACAAGAATAAGCATATTGACTTTATGCAAGGGTTTACACAAAGATATAAGCTTTTTTTAAAAAAAAGTTTCAAACATGCTTGGGTTTCAATCCCAATTATTTTAGTCAGTTTAGCAACTTCAGTTTTTTTATATATCAATACACCGTCAACTTTTTTACCTACATGGGATGAGGGCAATATTGTTGTTGACTTAGTACTGCCTACAGGTATCACTCTTAAGCAATCAAAGGATGAGTTTGAGCAAATTGGAGAGATTTTAAGTGGTATTGATGAAGTAGAAAATTGGACAATGAGAATAGGAACAGGACTAGGAAAACTGAACGTCTCTGTAAACCAAGGTGATTTTTTGGTTACTTTAAAAGCTGATAAAAAGAAGAGCAGTTTTGAAGTTATGGATGAGATACGAAAAAAAATAGAGTCTAAAATCTCAAATTTGCAAGAACTTGGACTTTCCCAAGTTTTAGAAGATAGATTAGGCGATATCATGGGAGCCGATGCCCCAATTTCAGTTATGCTCTTTGGCTCAAATCCAGATGCACTTACAAAAGAGGGGTATAAACTGCAAAATGTTTTGCGGGATATCAAAGATGTTGAAGAGGTAAATGTATTAACCTCTTATGCTTCACCTGCTATTAATATTCAAGCTAGAAGCAAGGCATTATCACAATATGGTATTGATGAGAGAATGATAAGCACACAAATTCGTTCACTCTATTATGGTGAAGTTGTAGCCTCCATTGCAGATGGGGAAAAGCTGACCGATTTTAGGGTTCTCTTAAGCCGAGAAAATATTGATCCAATAGAGTATCTTAAAAATAATCTTAAAATTTATTCTCCAAGCCTTCAAAAAAGAGTTTCATTAAGTGAAGTAGCAACTATTTCGTATGAGAATAAAGTTGCAGAGGTAACTCACTATAATCTCTCTCCTGTTTGTATCTTGGGAGTGAGATTTAAGGGTAACAACATGAGTGTGGTTGTAAAAGATATTAAAGACACCCTTGCATCATCGACAATACCAGATAGCATTACTACTGAAATTAGTGGTTTTTATAAAGAGCAGCAAAAATCATTTGAAGAGATGAGTTATGTAATTTTTTTAGCTGTGCTTATAATATTTATAGGACTTCTTTTAAACTTCAGCTCCTTACGTATCGCCTTTTCAATTGTAATCGCACTCACTCTTACATCAACCGGTGTTCTTCTTGCCCTTTTTATTACAGGAAGTTCTTTGGATATTATGGCGTTTATGGGGATACTTATTGTTTTAAGTATAGTAATAAATAACAATGTATTGATTTTTGACTTTTTTGGGATGGACAAACGAGAAGGGATAGATGAGATAGACAAGTTTGTAGATGCCCTTGCAATTCGTATGAAACCTATACTTATGACTATGCTCTCTAATGCTCTGGCACTTTTGCCGATTGCCATGGCAATAGGTTCTGGTACACAGATAATACAGGATTTAGCTATTGCAATTATGGGAGGATTACTGTTTGCAATATTTGTAAACCTTTATATCATCCCCCTCTTTTTTTATTTTATAAGAGTAAAGTAAGAGACTATGAGGATACTAAAAAACGATGTAAATATCCTCTCATTTTTATAATTCAAAATCCATTTTTTAGGTATGAAAAGTTTCAAGTTTTATATTTAATTCATTCGTTAATGTATATAAATGCTCTGCAGCACTAGCTATCTCCTCTACGCTTCTTGCATTTGTTGATGAGAAATCATTAATTTCTTGAACTCTAGTTACAATCATATCTATATCTTTACCTGTATTTTCAAAGTCTGAAACCGTTTGATTGCTTGCTACAACAGCATTATTTACTGTTGTAGCTGTCGTATTAATTCTTTCTTCAACATTTTTTGCGATACCTGTCATCGCCTGCATCTCTACAGAAGCGTTATTCATGTTTGTTGAAGCATCACTAATGGCTTGTACCACTACATTTATTGTAGCATTAATCTCACTTAGTGTTTTTTGTGTTCTCTCAGCCAGTTTTCTAACCTCATCGGCAACAACAGCGAATCCACGACCATGCTCACCAGCTCTTGCAGCTTCTATTGCTGCATTTAAAGCCAATAGATTTGTTTGATCTGCTATATCTCCAATAATAACTAGAACATTTTTGATGTCATTTGCATCTTTAGAAAGTACTTCCATATTCTGTGCTAATTCACTTTCCATTTGAGCTGTTTCATATACTTTAGAGGCTAAAGAAACAATGTCTTCTTTAGCTATGGCTAAGTTTTCATTAGCCTGAATGACATCTTTTTTTGATTCTTGTGAAGCATAAATAGCTTTTACAATCTCATTTTGAGTTGATTGTGCTTGTTTTGTAGCTTGTTCGACAACCAGAAGTGAACTTTCGACGTTATTGCCTACACTCATTGCTGTAGCCGATAGTTCATGAGATATAGAAGCATTTTCACTACTTGTTTCTTTGATTGAATTCATAACAGTACGAACCTCTTCTAAAAATAAATTTATGTAGTTTGACGCTGTTGCTATTTCATCCTTACCTTTTACAGGAAGTCTTTGTGTTAGATCTCCTTTCCCATTCATCAAGCCCTTAGCTATCCCTTCTAAAAATACTGAAGGTTTGATAAGAGCAAAAATATTCTTCGTCATATAAATACTCAAACCTATGATAAACATTAAAATGCTCAGACCAATAATAATTGAAACTTTCTTAATCCATTGATTCTCTTCAGCCACTCTTGGACCGATAGTATCTTGATCTTTTTTTATTGAGAGCTTGATATCTTCAGAGAGTCTTGCTATCTTTGGACCAATCATATTTAATTTATTCTCAATAATGTTATTTCGCTGTTTTATTATAGAGTCCATTTGTGAAATACCATTTTTATACACCTCTATTAATTGAATGGCTTGTTCCAAGTTTTGACGTCTTGTTTTATTCTGCAAATTCTTTTTTGTGTTTGTTAAGTTTTTACTCAGTACTCCGAACTCTTTATTGACTCTATATAAATCTTTTTGCGAATTTGAAATAAGAAATTTATTTGCATAAAGTCTAATTAATAACATCAATCTTAGATCTCTTGCAGTATCTAATGCTGAACTGCTATCTCCATCTTTACTTGCACTATTCATAATAGATGTTAAGAGTTGTTCTATTTTTTTACCATTTACATTCAAGTTATTATTTACGATATTGTCTCTTTGTTTAAAAAACTCTACAACTTTCTCAAAATTTTTCTTATATTGTTCTAGCTCACTATCTAATAATGCAACTTTTGGTGCTCTGGAAGGGTGTTGAATCTCTATAAGGGCTTCATTCACAAACTTCATTGTTTTATTGAAATATTCATTAAATTGATCAATATCTTTTTGTGATTTTGTCATTAGGTAGTCTTTAACATTCATTCTAACCATTAACATATTCGCTTGAACACGACTTGCTAAAACTGTATCTTTTGCCATTTCTCGATAACTAGTAAATCCTTCTGAGGATTTACTAACACTCATAAAGATAAAAATTACTAAACCTCCAACAAGAAGTAGAATAAGGCTAAATGCCATTATGAATTTCGATTTAAGTGTCATATATAATCCTTAGTTATGCAATGCGCTATCATAGCTATTCACAAGTAAAATTACTCTTAATAATAAAAGAAATGGCGGAGACTTAAAAAGTTAGAGCTTACACAAGGATAAAGGCATTA
>Ga0316206_1002783_pt1 | contig 10993 bp, 7 predicted proteins | sample 6monthpyrite_MG_FD_204942 | JGI IMG/M metagenome (GOLD analysis project Ga0316206, IMG submission 204942) | Microbial mat bacterial communities from mineral coupon in-situ incubated in ocean water Damariscotta River, Maine, United States -... | ecosystem: Environmental > Aquatic > Marine >...
GCGCTGGTCAATGCACACAGCGCCGATGTCAATATCCTCACAGGTTTCGAGTTCGTGGATGCCCCGGCAGTTGAAGCGGCACCAACAGGGATCCAGACCGGGGTCTATGAGTCTTCGAGCTGGGTCAACACCCCTGCGGTGCTCGTCGAGCCTTGGCTCGATCCCGTGAATACTAACCCGCCGCCGGCGTATCAGATCCGCTATGCGCCCCTTGCAGGCGGGCAGTACATCCGCGTGATCGTCGAGGGGATCGTCTATGACTTCAAACGAAACAACCGACCAATCCGCCGAACGATCACGAGAGACTATCAGATCGTAAAATCGGTCGATCAGGCGCTGATCTCGCACTCGAAGATCCTCATCGGGAAGAATGTCCAGATCGAGGGCGAACTCGGGGCACGCTTCGAAGAGGTTGACTTTGATAACGGTGATCCGATCGTCATGCGATCTGATTTTCTTGGGCTCGATCCGGTGCTCGATCAGAAGATCACCGCGTTCTGGGCGTCGCTGGCGACCTCGGACATCGACGGCGACAATCGGCTCCGCATCGGTCATCCGATCGAGGGCGGGAACATGCCGATGGACCAAGACTTCGACGGCGACGGGAACATGGACGGGGCATTCAATGATGCGACCCTCGATGGATACCTCGACGAGATGGATATCTTTATCCGTCACTACGACACCAATGGCGATAACCGCGTCACGCTCTCGGCGGCTCTGATCCTGGGTACCCAGGCGGGGCTCGACGGAAGCCCGCCCGAGTTCGTTGGACCCGGCGGCGAAGGGATCGACGAAGATCTCGCGTTGCTCATTGACGAGGGTCAGCCCGATCGAAACAAGAACGGGGTCTACGGTTATACCGATCTCAACAACGACCGGGTCTATCAGCCGGTCGATGAGAATCCTGCCGACTATGACCAGATCCACAGTGTGTATTCAGACGCCGAACTCGGGTGGCGAGACGGGTATCTCGATGTGATGGATCGGTATGCCAAGGTCTCTGGCGGGCTTGTCTTCTCGGTGTCGGCCAGCGCATGGGAGAACGGGCAGGGTCCGATCGAGGAACGCCTGCGTGGGCCGATTGATCCGGATGATGGCGACTCGGCATTGGTCTTCGACGCCGACACACTCACGCTTCCTGATATCAGCGCTTCGAGCTTCGCCGACACAGAAAACGCGTTGATCGCGGCAGCCGACGGCGATCCGTTCTGGCAGCAAGTCGCCGATCAGCTCGGAACCAGCATCGCGTCGCTCGCAAGCTGGACCCTCGACCAGAACCCGGTCGCCGACGATCAGCCGCACCTCTTCCCGGTGTGGGACGATGCGAACCAGGACGGGCTTCCGGATAACTCGGCGTGGGCATACTTCGAGAACTCGCCGTACAACTCGCCGAGCTTCTCAGATGTGTACTGGCGTCCGGTCTTCGAAAATATGGTCTTCCGCAACACGCAGATCCCGATGGGGCTCAACGGGCTCTTTGTCAACTGTACCTTCGTCGGCTCGACCTATGTCCGGACCACCCCGGACAACACCGAGGCGCTCTGGTCGGAGTATGGCACGAACCTGCTCGACGGGGCGGGGATGCCGACGCCCAAGTTCCCACGCTTTATCTATGGTGACGATCCGGGCGAGGACGCGGCCAACTCGCCGCCCACACTGCCACCGAGCGCGATCCCACCGCAGCAGAATATCCTGATGACCTCGCTGGCGATCTCGCCGCTCGATGTGGGCGATGTGCCCGCCAATCAGATCGCATCATTCGGTGCGAGCTACAACCTGCTCCCCCAGGCGATCATAATCAATGGAGATCGGGTCACGGACACGAAGATGTATTCCAACAATATCCGGTTCCACGATTGTCTCTTCGTGGGTTCGATCGTTTCCGATACGCCTCTGGCGTACACGCAGGTCCGCAACAAGCTCCAGTTCACCGGCGCGACGCAGTTCACCACGGTGCACCCCACCGAGCCGGACAATCTGTATCTCAACCCGGACGCGAACGATGTCGAGGATATCCTGACGAGCTCGATGATGCTCCCGAACTACTCGGTGGACCTCGGCTCGTTCAACTCGCCGCCGGAGCAGAACATTGTGCTCCAGGGCGCGATCATCGCCGGAGTGCTCGATGCACGCGGGAACACGACCATCGACGGGGCGCTGCTGCTCACCTTTGATCCGACCTACGGCGAGGGGCCGCTGGTCGATGTGACGGGCGCTCCGATCGGCAACCCCGCGGGCTTCAACGCCTCACTTGGATATTTCGGCAGCGCCGACGGCGACTTTGAGTCGATCGATCCGGCTGATCTGCCCATCGTCAATGGCCAGCGGATCGTCGGATACGACACCAACGGCGACGGGCTCGCCGATGTGTCCTACACCGAGCCCCAGCCACCTGGATCGGTCCCGGTTCCGTTCAATGGGTTTGGCAAGATCCGTCTCCGCCACCAGCCCAATATGCGTCTGCCCTCTGGGTTGATGTTGCCCCTGTCCATGCCACCGGTCCGAGGGACCTATCAGGAGGGCGCGATATGAAACGCTCAGCAATGACTCTTCTTCAGCGTCGCGTGCCTGCTCGGCGTGGATTCAGCATGATCGAGGTGCTGATCTCGCTGGCGATCTCGGCCACGCTGCTCACCGCAACCCTCGGAGCGCTCGATTCTTCGTTCAAGGCGTACAAGGTCACTACCGAGGGGGCATCGACCAATGTTGTCGCCCGAATCGTGATGCAACGCCTGACCGCGATGATCCGCACCGGCGATTCGTTCGGGCCCTACCCGGTCAACCCGATCACCACGCCCGAGATCCAGTCCGATTGGATCGAGTTCGTCTCGTTCAATGATCCGGCCAACAACATCCAGCGGGTGACACGCCTTGAGCGGAGAACAAGCACGGGCGGGGAAGGTCCCTTCGAGCTCTGGTATATGGTCACCACCTATACCAACGGCTCGTTTACTTCCGAGAATCAGGCACCGCTGCTCGTCAACCTCAACGATGTGACCTTCACGATGGAATACGATGTCGGTCCGAGGCTCAAACGAGTGACGGTCGATCTGATTATCCAGCCGGACGATCTTCAGGATCTGGCGATCGGGACGAACCTCGAAGCCCCGGTCATCCGGCTCGTCGCCAGCGCCTCACCGCGCCTCAACGATTGAACCATCTTGGTAGAACGGGCTTCGAGCCCGTTTTTTCATAGGTCAACCGCTGTATCCGTTGGGGTGGGCCTTGAGCCAGTTGAAGGCGCTGGATACCACTTCGTCGATATCAGTGATCTTTGCATCCCACCCGAGGGTTGATTTGATCTTCGTCGGGTCGTTATACAGCGCGATCGCATCACCCGCACGACGATCGGCGTCGTGGACGGTGAAGTTTACACCCGAGACCCGCTTGACCGAATCGAGGATCTCGCGGACGGAATAGCCCTTGCCGATCCCGACATTGAACGCATCGACCTGCCCGATCTGGGTCGAATCCATCGCCAGGGCGTGGGCGGAGATCAGATCTTCGACATGGACATAGTCACGGATATTGGTGCCGTCGGGAGTTGGATAGTCGGTGCCGAAGACCAGCATGGATTCCCGCTTGCCCAGCGCCGCGTCGATGGCGACGGGGATCAGGTGGGTCTCGGGGGTGTGGTCCTCGCCGAGCATCCCGGTGCGGTCCGAGCCCGCAACATTGAAATACCGCAGCATCGTCAGCGCGATCGGGTTGTCCTGAATCGTCCGCTTGGTCGCATAGTCCTTGAGGATGTGCTCGAAGTGGAGTTTGGTAAAGCCATAGGGCGAGGTGGGGGACTGGGGGCAGTGCTCGGGGACGGGGATCATGTCCGCAGGCGGATCGCCGTAGGTTGCGCAGGAGGAGGAGAAGATAAATCTTTTGATGCCCTTGCCGCCGTGGGCCTTGTCGCACCCGTCGAGGAGCCCGATGCCGGAACTGATGTTGTTGCGATAGTACCAGAGCGGGTCCTCGACTGATTCACCGACATAGGCAAGGGCTCCGAAGTGCATCACGGTATCGAGTTCGTGGGCGTCGAGGGTCTCGGTGACGACCTTGGCTTCGCCGACATCGGCGTGGACGAAACCAAAGGCATCTGGATGGGCCGATTTGAGCATATCCATCGGCTCTCGGTGCCCCCGGAAGAGGTTGTCGAGTGCGACGACGGTGTGCCCGTCGTTGAGGAGCCTCTGGCAGGCGTGCGAGCCGATATAGCCGGCCCCGCCGGTGACCAAAATGCGCATGGGATTCATCCTAAGTACTGGGATCGGAAGAGTGACCTGTGTGGATTCTACATCGGTCGATTGGGGCTGGTTCACGAATGTGGTCGATGATCCCAACGCGGAGACCCAGGATTCCGTACAATACGACTCGAAACGACGATTTCACCGAGGAACCCGATGGCCGATTCGTTCACATCTGACTTTAAACGCTTTTTTACACGAGGGTTAGCGATTTTGCTTCCCACCGCGGTCACACTCTGGCTGCTTTGGCAGGCGTTTGCGTTTATCTACAATAATGTCGCCCAGCCGATCAACCGGGCGACGCGGTTCGCGGTGATCTGGGTGGTCCCTCTGGTCCGCGACGAGGACAAGCTCCCCGACTGGTTCTCCGTGAGCAATGATGAGATTCTTGTTGCTCGTCAAGAACGCGATATCCGGCCCTCGGTCTCGGACTCGGCGGTTCGGATGGATCTTCGTCGGGAGTACCTCGCCAAGTTCTGGCGTGACCATCGCTACCTCAACATGACGGGGCTGGTCATCGCGATCATGCTCATCTATCTTGCCGGTGTGCTGCTGGGCAATATCATGGGCAAGTCGGTCTACGCCCGCCTCGAACGGCTCATCACCCGCATCCCGGGGTTCAAGCAGGTGTATCCGCATGTCAAGCAGGTCGTTGACATGATTATAGGTGACAACAAACTCGCCTTCTCTAAGGTCGTTGTCGTCGAGTACCCAAGCCCGGGAATCTGGACCATCGGGTTCCTGACGGGCAACTCGGTGCGTGAGATCGATCGCACCGCGGGGGCGACAGTGGTCTCGGTGTTCATCCCGACATCTCCGACCCCGTTCACCGGATTTACGATCAATCTGCCCATGGCCAAGGTCATCGAGATGCAGATGTCGATCGAAGAGGCGCTCCGCTTCGTGATCACCGCTGGTGTGCTCGCCCCGGAAGTCATGACCGGCAAGCCCGCGATCACAGATACAATCGAACCGAACCCATCCGAACCAGATTCCGCGATCAAATCTTCGAATGAGCAACACTGAACAGTTCAGAATCGAACCGTGATTCCAGTAAAGAGGTTGATATCGTCACTCGATCCAGAAAGCCCGATATTTACTCCCGCGTCGAGAACCATATTTTTAGTGAGTTCGTAGGTCGCTCCGAGCCCGAGGATGCCTCTGAACTGAACATCCGAATCCGTGCTTGAGATCCCGATCCCCTCGATATAGACACCGGTTCTCGTGGTGATATCGAACCCAATAACACCGGTGGTGACAAACTCAGCATCGTAGTCATCATCAAGGGCATCGTAGACGAAATCTGTCTCGAACATCAATCCAATCCCGATCCCATCGGTGATCTCGATTGCGAACGGGAAGATCACGCCACCCTCGGCGCGATCGTTGTCGAGACTTCCCGAAGCAGTAGGCAGCTTGATGAACGGCATAATGGCCAAGGCGGTCGTCCCGCTATCGTTGCCCCAGAGATTGATCTTGAGTCGAATCTGGGTATCACCGGTCTCGCTCTGTGATTGTGCTCCATCATTCCGAACGACCAGAGGGGTGAAGACAAACTGAATGTCCACGCTGTTCAAGAGCCCGACTTTGAGATTTGTTTGCGCAAATGTCCAGGCGTCTTCGTCTCCGTTCTCTGCATAATCGACGATGCTTGCCTCGATTTGCACCGCACCCGCATCAACGGTGTAAGGACTCTCGGTGAAATCCGGGCGATCGGCGCTGAGCGGTCGCCAGAGCTCACGGGGTGTTGGATTGAGCAGAGAGTAGCCGCTTCGCTCATTACTGATCAGATCTGGCCCGATTTCAGATGCAGTAACCAGCGATGTACAAAGAAGATAGGTTGAAATTGTGATGGCGGCTCGGTTCATTGTGAGGGTTCCATAGGACATCGTTGACTTGTAGCAGGCGCTACAAGATGCAGACTGTAGCATTGGCTACATACCAGGTCAAATGGCTCCTCTTGAGCCAGTCGCATGAAAAACCCGCCTCGAGGACGGGTCGGGTGTTGTGTGCGAATCAGCGATCCGATTAAGGGCAACCACCAGAGAACGCGTTGAGGAACGCGGATACATCGAAGAAATCGAAGTTTCCATCGCCCGTAAAGTCGGCGCTCGGATCGCCCGCGCCGAACGCATTGAGAAATGCCGAGACATCAAAGAAGTTGAGCACGCCATCGCCCGTGAGATCGGCGATGCACACGCTGAAGGTGACATCGGTCGATTCCATCAGGTGCCCAAAGTCAGGACCGGCGATATCGGCGAGCGGCTGCCCGTGCCCGTCTTGGGTCCATCCCTTGGCATCGACAAGCAAGCGGAACGCCCGACGATAGATCAGACGCGTGCGGACGCGGACCGAGCCGCTGGCGGGAGACTCGAAGGAATACGACGAGCTGTCAAGTGCTAAGGCTGGGATCCGATTATCAAAGGTGATGCCGTCGGGATCGGTGAAGAAGGTCGGGCCGTTGCCGTTGGCATCGTGATTGACCTTGGCATAGAAACGCCCTGGGAGACCGGCGTAGTAGCCTTGGGCCGGGTCGCCAATTCCCCCGAGATCGTGGATCACCTGATCGCCGGTGAAGACGAGCGGCTCGCCGGTGGATTCGTCCCACGCCTCGACGAGTAGGATCATATTGCGAACCGTCACGCCCGTGGGCAGGTGGTGCCCGGTGTAGAGATTCGCCACATTGACATCGACGCGGAGTTCGGAGCCAACAACCGCGGTGCTCGCGGTGAGTTCGGCGGCGTTCTCAAGGAACTCGGGGGTGGACCCCAAGACTGTGTGGTTATGGACCATGCTCTCGTCCCGACCCAGATCGAGGATCGGTGACACCTGGGTCTCGCCGGTGGGGGGCATATGGCAGTCGAGGCAGGTCGCAAAGCTCGGCGAGTTCTCGTCGGCGTAGGCTGAGGCGGCCCATTCGAGGTAGGTCGGCTCAGAGATCACGCCGGTGTATGAATGGTTTTCATCAGGATCGGCGGCATCCTGATGGCAGGTCGCACAGACCTCGGCGCGGAGCTGAGGCTGATACGACGCCCGCATCGCACCCGGAACCGAGAAATCGACATCCCCGAGCCCGCCGTACTGCACCTGGAGGAACGCCGGGCCTTGCGGGCGGGTGTACTCGACAACGCCGGGGAAGATCCCCGGGAAGTTGACATCCGCGACTTCGACATTGGCGATCTTGTGACAGACATCGCACGAGATGCCGTGGGTCGCTGCGATTGATGGATACCCGGGGTCCGTCGGATTCTCCATGCGCGTGAATGGATCTGGGATCCATGATTCGGGCTGATGGCACGAGGCGCACTCAGAGGTCGGGTTGGATTTGGCGAAGGTCGAGTCGCGTGTGTAGACGAACCCGCCCATGCCGCCGGGTGTGCCGGTTCCATTGAAGATGTCGTGAACCCAGGTGTTGATCCCCGCGTCGGCCATGGGAGAGTCTTGCCATTGTTCGAGCTTGTGCGGGTGGCACACGCCGCAACTTTCGGGCGCCATGAACTGATAGTTCGGATCGTTGTCGTGGGGGACCATGGGCATGGCGAAATCGAGGTTGCTCGGGTCTCCAGAGAAGAACTCGGACTTGTTGTAATACCCCTTGCTCGCCGCGACGATGACCGCCTCGGTGAGGTCCGGGATGCTCAGCGAATAGGTGCCGTCGGGATTGGTGGTGGTGCGGGTGTGGGTTGCCTGAAGCGTGACGATGGCCTCGGCGATGGGCAGGTTCGTACCCGCATCACGCACGACACCCGTGATCTCGATATCACCCGATGAAAGCCCGGAACAAAGACTCAATACAGAGACACAGACAGCGATGGCATTGCGGTTTAAACTGGACATCAATCACTCCCGGGGCTGATCCGACACACCCGATTCAACACAATTAGGTGTGCGATTCAGGTAGTGTACTGCGGGCAGGGATTGAATCAAGACAAAAATATCCATTATACGAATAATTGTCCATTCTATGGACAATATCGAGCTTTTGTGATGTCAATTTGGGCAAAGATCGCTCGATTGATCACTGAACCGCAAGGGGGCATCCAGCGCAGTATGCGCTGAGAAAGGCACTGGCATCGAACATGTCGAGGTTGCCATCGCCGGTGAGGTCGGCGAGCGAGTCGCCCGTGTGAAAGGCGACGAGGAATGCGGAGACATCGAAGAAGTTGAGGGCTCCATCCCAGTTGAGATCCGCCGGGCAAGTGAGATTATAGACATACGCCGATCCGGTCTAGGCGGTGTCTGACGGCTCCAAAGCTCTGAGGTATCGGTCGATAAAGGCGAGTTTGAGCATGCTTATGAAGTTCGTCGCCAGCTTCTCAAATCGTGTACTCAATCGCCGGTTCTGCTTGAGCCAGCCGATGCACCTTTCGACGACATTTCGCCCTCGATACGCCTGCTTGCTAAACGCTCGTTGGCCATCACGACGGAGCTGATCTGATCGCTGAGGAATCAAATCCCAGACGCCTCGCTTCTCACACCATCGCCGCACCTGCGGATAACTGTACCCCTTGTCACCCATCACCCACATCGGCATCCGATTGCGTGACGCAATGAGTGGAGTAGGATTTCTAGGATGAAAAAAAAGAAAACTATTTGTGATCTGTGGACAAGTTGAGGTCGCTGTATGGGAAATTGGTTAGCACAAACCCACAAGTAAATTGAATCTCTTCATTCTCTGACAGAGCGTTTGCATGGCATGCAAGAGGTCGTGAGTTCGACTCTCATCATCTCCACTTCCAGAAACCGCCCTTGGCTTGATGCGAAGGGCGGTTTTTGTGCGCCCATTGAGCCATGCAATGCCAAGAACGCCGGCCGCAGAGGTGTTGGCTCAAACTGCTCCAGAAGAAAATCAGAATTTTCTCCTTTCTCGATAGGAGGTGCCCACTTGCTTTGCGCAGTGGTTTGTAGAGGGGTCGCGTGATCCACTATGGCGGGTCGGGAGCAGTCATTTCACACCCGCTACTCACCGGTACTTTGAATCGAAAGGACAGATCAACATGAAGAATACACCGAATAAAGACGGGATCATCGCCGGGGCGGCGATGCTGATTGCGAGCTGTGGATTGGCAATCGCACAGGACGACCAGGGCATCGATCGCCCACAACAAAGCGAGACGGTTGTTTCTGGCGCTGGCGTTGTCGTTCTTCCGGAGGTCATCGCCGGACCGTTTCAGCGTGGGAATAAGGCGTATTACCTGCTCGAGCCCTCGACCTGGGAGCTCAGCGAGCAGGCCGCGGTCGAGTACTTCGGGGCACACCTTGTCGCCATCAGTGATCTGGACGAGAACAGCTTCATCCGAAACAGTGTACTAAACTTCGATGGGAGCAATCGCAACGGCTGGATCGGGCTTACTGACCGCGATTCGGAGGGCACCTTTGTCTGGACAAACAACGAGCCGGTTGTTTTTGCCTTCTGGTTGCCAGGAGAGCCCAACGGCGGAGCAAATGAGAACTATGCAGGCATGGTCCAAGGCGCACCCCGCTGGGCCGATCTCCAAAACAACTGGGGAGACATCGTTTCTCCGGTGTACGGTGTCGTTGAGTTGAGCATCCCGAGCGTGCTTGCAGGCCCGTTCTACTACGACGGGCACACCTATTACCTCCTGGATCACTCCAACCGCCACGAGGCGGATGCCGCGGCACGCCTGCTCGGCGGGCACCTTGTCACGCTGGACAACGAAGAAGAGGCAGGCTGGGTGAATACGAATATCGTAAGAGCAAACAATATCGGACACACCTGGGCCGGAATCAGCGATGAGCATTTCGAGGGGATCTATGCATGGGACAACGATTCTCTCTCATCCTACCGCAACTGGAACACCGACGAGCCCAACGGGGGGGCTCTTGAAAACTATGTTGTTATGAACGGCGCGGGCGGCTGGTTCGATGCGCAGTACAACTGGAGCCCGGGAGGTTTAGTCGTCAACGGCATTGTTGAGGTTGCCACACCAAACCCGTGCACGGCGGACCTGAACAACGACGGGCAGCTCAACTTCTTCGATGTTTCCGAGTTCCTCGGAATCTTCGGCGACGGTTGCCCATAATCATCGGCTCGCACTCGTTGAAAGCAGTTCACCACAACTCACGCCGCCGACCATTGGTCGACGGCGTTATTCTTGATCCAGCAGTGATTCAAGCTTGGCCTGACGATCTGCGTTGGGCTCTTGAGCATTCCATTGAGTGTACATGCGGATCATGATCTCGGTGATGTTCCCGCGGTACTTGTCACCCTCGGGCCCTGAGTGATCAAGGATGCCTATGGCTTCGAGGAAGATCGGCTCGGCCTGCGCGTACTGTCCAGTGCGGGTGAGCGATGCTCCGTAGCTCTCCAAGAACGGGCTTATGTCTAGGCTCTCGGGTGGGTAAGAACCCCGCGCCAGCTCCAGCGCCCGCGCGAAAAGCGGCCGCGCGTCCTCTTCACGCCCTTGTTTAGCGATATAGACAGCAAGGGTACGGATTGAAGAAAAGGTATTGATGCTCTCTTCGCCGAGTGTTTCTTTGAGAATGCCGATCATCGGTGCCAGAGTTTGTTCGGCTTGTGCATAATCACCCTGTTTGTTGTATTGATACGCAAGCGTGCGAACCAGCGAGATGGTCTGCATGTGTGACTCACCGAGCCGTTCTTTCGCATGAACGATTGCATCCTGCAGGATTTCTTCAGACTCGTCATAGCGTTCGAGTTTATTCAAAAGCCAAGTGACCAGATTGAGAGAACCAAAGGTCTTTGGGTCTCCGGGCCCAAGCACATCGAG
>Ga0316206_1002784_pt1 | contig 10991 bp, 9 predicted proteins | sample 6monthpyrite_MG_FD_204942 | JGI IMG/M metagenome (GOLD analysis project Ga0316206, IMG submission 204942) | Microbial mat bacterial communities from mineral coupon in-situ incubated in ocean water Damariscotta River, Maine, United States -... | ecosystem: Environmental > Aquatic > Marine >...
AACGGCCATGTTTAAAGTAATCAGGCGGTATAAATAATTTCGTGTAACTGTCATAGTTAACTATATTCAGTTAAACGTTCTTCAAATTCAATCAAAGACCGATTCAGTGCAGGTTTCTAATTTTTAATGGGCGTTGTCATTCTCTGGAGGCTTATTGAGTTGCCAATTGGACAACCTGTTTAGAGGGTGTAAATGATTCTGTGTAACTGCCATGGTTAAATGTAGTCAGTTAAACGACATTCAACCACTGTAGCAAGCATGAATTTGTTATCCCGGCCAAAACTATATTCCTGTCGTTTTAGGGTGGCCCGTTTCCCGATTCGTTAAATACTCTTCATAATGTCCGAGTTTAGAGTTAATAAATCTATTCAGAATAGTTGTCAAAAATTTAATAAATAACTTTGTATTTCTAATTGTGATTTGAAGTGTTTAAATCAGATGCATTATTTTTTATAAAGCTGCACACCCATTTTATCTGTTTTTTAAGGGTGGTTTTGTTCTAGGGGAGTCCGAGTAGAAAATTATAAGACATTAATATGCCGCTGGAATAATTGTGCTCCTGACTGATTTGTTTTATAGTTATCGCTGACAAATTAACCGGCATATGGATTAGGGTTAAGAATAAAAAATATTTACAGGCAAAGACGGCTCTGTATTCGCGTCAATCTTATTCTAAATAAAACTTATATCTATATTTTAATTAACAGGCCTTAATAGTAATTCTTTAATAAATCATGAGTTTAAACAACTTATTGATGAGTAGATTGCTGTTGCGTGTTGGTTATTCTTTCCTGAATGTATGCCTAAGCTGTGAAATGATAACGACAGGGAATAACTATGTTTACCTTAATAAAAAACAAGCTTCTATGCAGTTTTCTTGTGCTGGCTTTTACCATGTTAACAGCCTGTGGTGGCGGTGGTGGTGGCTCGCCCGCGCCGGAGGTGCCTCCAGCGAGTAGCAAAAGTACGTTAACGGGTATTGTCAAACAAAGTACCGGTAACCCCCTGTCTGGTGCAACGATAACATTAGAAGGAACTACTCAATCCACTACAACGAATGACAGTGGTGTGTTTATTCTGCCGGATACATTACAGGGAAAATATGTAGTTGATATTGATGGTACTTCAGCCGCAGGTGATGCGGGTACTTCATATGGTATTTTAAAAATCTTAGCCAGTGTCGGTGCTGATTCCGTTTCTAATCTGGAGCAGGTCATTATTATGCCTGACCTGAGTAGCGCGGCTACGGCTGTGGATACGGTAACGGCAACCAGCGGTACCGTGAGTGGTGGGGTCAGTGCCATTAATGAGGATGTGAAGTTAGACTCTAGTGGTGCGGATGTTAGTGTTCAAATTGCAGGTGTAGATGCAGAGGGTGAAATTAATATTTCTGCAACGCCTGTGCCATTGACAGATTTGCCTATGTCGCTACCTGAAACCGCGGGTGCTAACGCGGCAAGTTTTGTGACTATTCAGCCAGCGAATGCGACATTTAATCCACCCCTTAATTTAACGATTCCGAATGACCAGGGTTTTGCGCCGGGTACTTCGGTTGATATTTATTCTTTTGATCATGATTTAAATGACTGGGTTAATCGTTCTGCGCAAAGCACGCCGGCTAATAAAGGTGTTGTTAGTGCAGATGGTTCTGTTATTGAAGCAATTGGGGTTATCACAAAAGGTGGCTGGCATGGCCCGCTATTACCAGCTGATTTTATCGAAACCGTTATTGGCATGGTTAAAGATGCAAGCACGCCATTAGAAGGTATTATGGTTTTTACCAGTTCAGGGCAATTTGGCGTCACCGCCGCTGATGGTAGCTTCTCGATAAATGTGCCCGTGGTCACGGGTGCACCTGATATTTATTTAACCATCACGGCACCCGGTCTCAGTGGGTCTGTTTCCGTGGTGACAGATTCAATGACGCCGGCTGATGATTCTATTAGCCTTGATTTTGGCATGATTGATCTGACCCTGCCAACCACTGGAACCTTAACCGGATTTTCATTAAATACCACCGGACCATCAACCGAGTCTGTAACCATTACCGGACCCGTGAGTGAAACATTTACACCCGCGGCTAACGGTGCATTTTCAATTACGAATTTACCTGCGGGTGACTATAGCGCATCAACTATTTTTACAGGTGACAGCGTTGAAACAACGGCCAGTTTTAGTATTGCGATTGGGCAGATAACCGTACTCACGTTACAACAATCATCCGGTAATGATGTCGTAGTAAAAGTGTTTATAGAGAGTGGTGATAACGTAGGTAACCCATTGCTGGCAAATGATTCTGACAGGAAAGCAACCGTGACTATTTCACAGGGTAACACCGCATTGACACAAACCACGGATGCAAATGGTCTGGCTTCGTTCAGTAATATCACTGGCTCAATGACAGTGACCGGGCAGCTTGATTATACGAGCACCAATGGCTTTAGCGCCAGGTCAGCGTATACGGCGCATGATATAACACCGGCCAATGGTCAGGTGGGCATTGTCATTGCCCGGTTTGACCTGGCCGCGGGTGTGGCTGTGCAGGGTACTGAAATTCAGGGTCGCATTTCAAACATACCGGCTATTCCTGCAGGCTTTGAACTGGTTGTGGTGGTCGAGGAAATAACCGAAGGTTGCTGCGACAGAGTTTCCGAAATTATTGATCAAGCATCAATCGTTAATGGCACCGTTGACTATACCATCAGCACCAATGGCACTTTTGGACTGGGTGACGGTGATTATGTTGTTATGGCGCTGATTGCTAAAGATGATTCTAATGGGCACACTCGCTATAACACAGCGGCCGTGTTTCCCACAAAGGTAACCGCCACGGCTGCACAGGTAACGCCGAATATTAATCTCAATTTTGCTGATGTTACAATGAAATATGAATTTGTGACAAAAGATATTACGGTGAATAATCCTCTGGCGTTGACGAGTTCAAGTTTTGCAACCATAGCCAGTGATGTGAAACTCAGTAGTGGTGAGGAGTTTAGTTTTTTCACTTACACATCTGATTTTCAGACGTCGCCGGCCTATCCATCATCAGCAGATTTCGTTAGCGCATCACCGGGGGGTGTACTGGTTAATTATTATCTGAGCAGTGAAACGATTGATTTTACAACCGGTATTAGTCAGGAAAAAGATGTAAGCCTGGCGCCAACAGCTGCGACAGCCATTACATTTGATACGCTCAGCTTGCCAGTAATTACTTCGCCCACTAGCAATCAGGTGATCACTGCCCAGCAAGCTAAAAGTATGACCGTTGGCTGGACAGTGACTGAAGCGACAGATGCGGTGCTGGTGCATTATTTCACTGATGGGCAAGGTTCAAGCGCATTACCCGGTGTAGATTTTGTTTTGTGGCAGCATGCAGTAGCCGGTAACACTAACAGTATGACGATACCGGTAATGAGTGAAAACTCACTGCCCATGTTTGAGTCGGATATGAGCTATCGGGTTGACGTTGACTTGAATGAAATGTCCATCCCGTTTAATTTTAGTAATGTATTTGATTTTGATGTTTACTCAAATATACAGGATATTACTTACACGGGTAACCTGCGAGAAAGTATCAGAGGCGTTGTATTTGAAACCTCACCATAAAAATAGAAAACAAGATTCAAGCCTGATCTTTGTTTTTATGGGGTATTAAGACGGGAGTTTTTAAGAAGGGTAAGGGCTGATTAAATATCAGTCCTTACCCGTTTTTGTATTAAGCGTTTTTTCATAAACTAAAAAATCGCGATTGTTTTTTGTAATGTTTTTAATATGCACAAAGCCAGAACTATAACTAATTGTTTTTACATGGTTCATGTGATGGGGGTTCTTGTGGTGGGTGTCTCAACTGGCAGGTTTTTAGTTTGCTGCCGATGAATATAGTTAGCACAAATGTACATTAAAGGTGATATGGCTAGTACTGTTGTCAGAATATCGGAAATAGTATGATATTTTTGGAAGAGCATAAGCGCTATATAACAGATAAAAGAGATTATGATATATATTTTTATGTCTTTAAATAACACAAAAAATACAATGGCTACAGAGAATGCCGTATGCGTACTGTAATCCAGGCCCAAAGAAGACCATATATTCAATTGCTTATCAATGAACTGAAATCCATAAACCAGGAGCATTAAAGTAATGAGCAACACGGCTTCATAAAACGCATAATTTTTTCCTTTGGATTTGAAGGAAAGCATTATCATTACAAGTGATATAAGAAGTAATATTGGATTGTAGCTATCAGCTATTACGTCTAGTTTTTCGTACAGAGTCATTGATTAAGATTACATTTGTGTGAATATAACGACACATCCATGCTAAGGATGTTCTTATCATAATTATAACTAATCTTTTTACTGTATTCTTGTGGCGGGCGTCTCAACGAGTTTCAACATCGAAGCCGAATAGAAAATAAAAAATGCTTACAAAATCTCCCGCACAAGTTTTGTGATCACCATCCGGGACTGATTTCGTTCATGTAGAGTGTCTACTTCCATACTGAAACTGCATAGCTCGCCCGCGGGTGTCAACACGGTGAGATCGTTAATATCCGCGGTGGATTTCATGCGATGTCGCGCATATTGCGGGCCGTACTTTCGCGCTGGCAAATGAAGATTGATTAACGCTTCGATATTTGAAGCGCCCTGAATGTCACCGAAAGGCGAAGCCGTTGACCACAATGCATCCGGATGAAACAGGCTGGCCGCACCAGCGCCATCTCGCCTGTCTACATAATCGAGAAACCGCATCAAAAGCAATCGGTTGGAGTTTCGCGCGGCGTAGCTGGTGTGAAGCAACGCGTGTGCCTGGACGGAATTCGGTTCCTTCAGTTCTTTGGCATACAATTTTTGTACGTCCTGATTTTCATACGAGCGCCGTCGCGATGCATGCTTGTCCATTTCGTAAATGGCCTGCATGCGTTTTTCCAGCACAAGGGGGTCCAGTGATTTGGGTTCGCCACCGCCCCCCAGGCAGCCACCAACACAGGCCATGACTTCAATGGCGACGTACTCATCTCGCCATGCTTCTGTTTTCAACATATGTTGCGCTGCTGCGATGCCATTGCATATGGCGACCTTGCCTACGCCGGGTATCTCGGCTGTTTTCACTGCCTTGCTTACGCCGCGGAGTTGATGCCATTCCAATGGGAGCGAGAATTCTTTGTCGATGAAGTGCGATGCTGTTCGCACAACCGCTTCCATGACACCGCCCGATGCGCCGAAAATCTGTCCAGCGCCCGTGCTTTCACCCAGCGGATTATCGAAATCACCCGCTTCCGACAGCGCACCAAACGCTATACCGCGCGCCCTTATCATTCTGGCCAGTTCACGCGTGGTGAGTACATGGTCTATATCACCCGATACACCAGGGCGCACTGCCTCATCTTTTTTGGCGGTGCAGGGCATCACACTAACAACGTAGGGCTCTGTCTTGCCCTCTGCAAATTCAGGACCGAGGGTACGTGCGAAGGCCCCCCGTTTGGTGAGTGCGCCATGCATTTGCTGTGGTGATTTTGTTGTACTCAGGTGTGGCAGAAGATCAGGCCGGTTAATCTCAACCCAGTTTACCCATCCTGGACAGCAGGACGTAAAAAGCGGTAAGTTCTTCTGCTGCTCATCTTGATTCTTAAGGCGCGTCAGCAACTCTGTTCCTTCCTCCATGATTGTCAAATCAGCCGCAAAATTGGTATCAAACACATAATCAAAACCCAGCTGTCTCAGGGCATTGATGAGTTTGCCCGTGCTCACGGTACCGGCTTTCATGCCGAATTCTTCACTAATGGCAATGCGTGTTGCAGGCGCAACCTGTACGGCAGAAACATGTCTACGAGCATCAATAATATGAAGAACATCGTGCCAGTGTGGCGTCTCGATCAAAGCGCCGACGGGGCACACAAGCGTGCATTGGCCGCAGGAGATACAGTGGGTGTCCGCCAGAGATTGATCGAAAACGGTTACCGGCAAGCGGCCTGATCCACGCTCGGCAAATCCGATTATGTTTTGTTGTTGTCCCGCATCACCACACGCCTCGACACACAAGCCGCATTCAATGCATTTTGACAGATCACGCCAGATACTTGGCGATGTGTGATCAGTCAGGTTATGTTCCGGATGTTCTTCCGAGCCTATCGGAATCTTTTCCCAGCGGTCCTCCAGTTGATTCTCGTTAACAAAACTCTGCAACTGGCAAGACCCGTTGACTTCACATCGCATGCAGTCATTGGGGTGGCGTGCCAGTAGCCATTGGACATCTGCATTACGAAATTCCTGTAGATCCCTGGAATCCGTTTCTACAATATCACCGTCCTTCGCCCGGGTGGCACAGGCAGGTACTGGCCGAGTTTCACCATCAACATTCACTAGACACAGTCGGCAAACCGCATGGGACGGCAAACGAGGATAGTGACAGAGCGTGGGGATATGCACGCCAGCTTCCCGGGCCGCATCGAGTATTGTCGAGTCATCTTTCAACTCGACAGATCTACCATTAACAGTCAGCTTGATCATTTGCACGAAACCGAAAAAGTAATTTTGTTGTGTATTTATTCATTTGTATTTGGGCTTACGCCATAGTCGTTTGTATGGTTAAAAAAACAATTAGGGATAGACCATATTTACTCACTTCACCGGACACATAAAACGTGCTCCAGTCTGTCCCCTATATAAACATAAATTATTGAACTATTTGTAACGTGTAACTGCTAGGGGCATTATCCCATTCATCAATTACGATATAGTAATATGTGTCGCCATCTAATGACTCTGTGAAAACTTCATCAGTTGTGTCATCATATATGTCGCCATTAAAACCATTAATATCGTTATCAAACAAAGCGATTAAGCTCGTATCAGCGGGATCGTATGAATACACTGTCGAGCCTACAGTCTGATGCAAGATTAGTAAGTGAGATTGTATAATCACCTGCATTATTAGTCTTAAATCTATAAACTTTTTCACCAAGTGCAGAAATTGTATCATTAATTGCTGTGTTTACTGATATGCCAATATAAGATAATGAGCCACCACCACCATCACCGCTGCTACATGAGGTCAGCAATAATGTTATTGGTAATATAAATGCGTAAAGAGAGTATCGAATAATTTTTTCTTTTATCATAATGTTTTCCATAATTGTGTAATAAGGGGCGGTGGTAAATGAAGCTTAATTACAAAAGCAATTGCAACAGTTGCAGAAAGAAGTGCAACTAATATAGCATTAAGTAAAGGTTAATGAAGTTTGAAATTATTTTATTACTGATTTAGCCATTTCAATGCTTCATCTCGATCCGTAAAATGACGCAACTTAAATTCTTCAAATTTTGCACCTTCTTCTAATTGTGAGCGGTGTATCCCGCCGCTCACATACAAAGCCGCTATTCTTATTGATCTATCAATACCGGCCTTTTTAAAAACGTTAATAAACATAAACATCTCAGTCAGGGTTTGCTTAGGGTCAACCTCTGTTTCAACTAAATCAAAAAAACATTTTTTATACCCTGATACCTTAAGCGCCCTACCTGCATCCATCACCATATTTTCAGCTAAATCGGTATTAATAATTCCGGATGCTTCAACTATAACGGCTTTGAGGTCTGTCTGTTTTTTTATGGTATATTTCATAGTTAACCTTAGTAGCTTGAACCACTCGCTATGTGTTTCACGCTTCACCTACTTAAACGTCTAAACCAGTTGTAAAATTTAAAGGTGATGTTGCTTTCATTTTATTAGCCCTGATTCAAGTGTTAGGCCAGCGTTATCAGCACTAAACTAAGCTACAAAATGCTCTACGTACTCACTCGTATCAACTCTATTTTTAAAATGCAAAGCATGTGACTTAAGTTTTTTGTTTGGCAATGAAATAAAGTCTTCAAGATATGTTTCATCTGAGTAGAGATTTATTTGTTCATATAAGTTACTAGCCCAACAATAAACCAGACCAATGAACCGGATAGCCACAATAGCAAAATAAATCTGATTTTATCTAAGTTTATTATTCTGCACTCTTAAGGTGGCTGTCCTTCTTATTTTTTTAATTTCAATCGATACGTGACATAAAGCTCAATTGATTAGCTGAATATAACGCTCACGATTATTTGCTACTTTTATAATGACTAGATTTTAAACAACAGACACCCTGCACCTATTTCGTGAGGTATGCGCAGGGCGTTATACGTGATACTGGCTACTATAATGTCTTGATTTAAGCCTTGTTTAATGCTGCTGAGTAGAGGCCTCTAGCACACAACTTGCTAAATCATGCGAATTACGCGCAAGGTCATCTACTGATAATAAGCCCACCATTGTATCGTTATGGTCTATCACAGCTAAGCGACGAACGTGGTTACTAATCATTAAATTTGACGCAACGGTGACATCCTGATCATCAAAACAGGTAGTCACATTTTTTGTCATGACTTCTTCTACTTTGGTCCAGCCAGCACCTCGTCCTGTCGCGATGACTTTGCAGCAAATATCTCGATCTGTAATCATACCAATGAGTTTATTACCGTGGATAACGGGTAATACACCAATATGTAGATCATGCATCATATGAGCGGCTTCTTTTGTTGATGCAGTGGGAGAGATGTTAGCTACGTTAGTGCTCATTATATCTTTGATTTTCATTTTATTACTCCTAATATTTCATCAGGTTAATCATTAAATTAAACATTAATGAATCGCCTGCGAATGCGCCAGAATAGTGCCTGCAAGTTCACGCGAAACGTGTGCTAAATCATCAATAGAAATAATTCCTGAAATTGATTCAGCATCATCCAACACAGTAAGGCGACGAATATTATGAAGTTTCATGATTTCTGCAGCTTCATAGATATCCTGGTTTTCATTACATGTGAATACTTCTTTACTCATAACTTTTTGTACATCTGTAGATTGTGGGTCGCGACCAATCGCAATAGCAAATACACTAATATCACGGTCAGTAATGATACCAACGAGTTTGCCATCATCGACAACGGGTAGTGCACCGACATTGAGATTGCTTAATGCTCTAGCAGTTGCTCTTAAAGATGAAGTAGGCTTGATGGTTTCGACTTTTGTTGACATTATTTCTTGAACTTTCATGGTCATCTCCTTATAGCGTTAGTAATTGTTACATTGATAAACTAATTGTTGTTGCATCACATTGATAATGTATATACACAATTCTTACCTGTCTGTATAACTTAATGCGCTAATGAGTATGTTGTTCTTTATCAATTAAACTCGGTATATATCAATGCTTTATCCAGTAATTTGAGTTATTTCAACTGGCTGATTTTTAAGGGGGAAAACGTTAGATTTGAGGTCTTTAAGTTTATGATGTGCTCAAGGTGGTATCACGATATAAACGACTAATATCAGATAGACAAGTTTTATCAGTTATTAAGTGGAACGCTTACTTATAGTAAAAACTTAGTAAGAATAAAGTGGGGTATTTATCAAGACAGGATGACTTATGATTGTTGCTTGGTGAAGTAAAGCCGCCTATTGATAGGTGTTCGATATTTGGTAAGGTTACATTTTTAAAGTCCATCTAATAAATTAGTTATTTTTAATGCAACCTTATTGTTCCTAATTAAAATCAGGGTAGGTAAATGTTTTGCTAAATATTGATAAAATAAGCGATAACGTATTACACGATATTACACGGAGACGTATTACACGGACGTATTACACGGACACCCATCATCGTATTACACGGACACCCATCATAAGTTTGACAATTAAAAAACACAAGCGTAACGTCATTTCAACAAAATAAACATCAGAAATATCATGGAGTGATGATGCCAAAGCCTCGCTATTCTCAAGTTTCACTTGACGCCACACCTTACTATCATTGCATCTCCCGCTGTGTGAGACGGGCTTATCTATGCGGCACGGATGCATTAACCGGTAACTCTTATGAGCATCGTCGGCAATGGGTTGAAGACAAAATACTTTATTTGAGCTCAGTGTTTGCCATTGATGTTTGTGCCTATACCGTCATGTCAAATCATTACCATGTTGTGTTGCATATTGATAAAGGCAGTGCTGGAAATTGGCGCTTTGAAGATGTGTTAAACCGGTGGCATCAGTTGTTTTCCGGCAACCTGCTGTCTCAGCGATATTTACAGGGGCACCCACTGGGTAAAGCAGAATTAAAAACACTCCGGGAGATCGCGACTATCTGGCGCAAGCGCTTAATGGATATCAGCTGGTTCATGAGAATACTCAATGAAGGCATTGCCCGACAGGCAAATGAAGAAGATGTGTGTAGTGGACGTTTCTGGGAAGGGCGCTTCAAATCACAGGCGCTCCTGGATGAAGCCGCACTGGCTGCCTGCATGGCCTATGTCGATTTAAATCCCATACGCGCAAACATGGCAGCCACCCCCGAAACCTCAGAACACACCTCAATAAAACAACGCATCGCGCACGCAAAAAAAAGCAAACAATCCAATTCATTAAACCAGCAGCCACACCAACTATATCCGTTTGCTGGTAAACCCAGAAAAAATAGGCCAAAGGGCATCCCTTTTAAACTAACCGATTATATCGACCTCGTAGACTGGTCTGGCCGAATACTTAGAAAAGACAAACGTGGAATGATATCAAGTAAAACCCCGCCCATACTACAGCGCTTAAATATCGAGAAGGATAACTGGTTACATCTCAATCAATATTTTGAAACAGCCTTTAAAGGATTTGTAGGCTCAGCGATTAACGTAAAAGATATTTGCACAAAACTCAATTACCAGCGCTCACCTGGGTTGAGTAATTGTGAACGATATTTTTCATGATCTAAATAATTTTCATTTTAAGAAATAGAATTCAATGTTCGGTTGAGCGTTGGCCTTGTCAGGAGTTTCGGTTTTCTCTCTTTTTAAGTAATATTCCTGGTGTGTTTTCAATAGTTATTTTTTTAATTGTGGATTTGAAATTTGTTTTGAATCTGGTTGTTGGGTTTTGATTTTTTAAAGTTGGGTGTCCGGTTATCTGTT
>Ga0316206_1002785_pt1 | contig 10988 bp, 10 predicted proteins | sample 6monthpyrite_MG_FD_204942 | JGI IMG/M metagenome (GOLD analysis project Ga0316206, IMG submission 204942) | Microbial mat bacterial communities from mineral coupon in-situ incubated in ocean water Damariscotta River, Maine, United States -... | ecosystem: Environmental > Aquatic > Marine >...
CCAATGATCCCGGGAACATCACTCGCGGGAATTCTCTCGCATTCCATCACCTCGGTATCAGATCTGGATCCCGATGCGTTGCGACCCGTTGTGTTCGGGAGCACGCTCATGTCGGCGGAAATGCAGACTGAAAATGTGGATGATTCCGACGCTTCCACCAGGTCTATGGCGTCGCGGTTGCGGGTGTCTGACGGATATTTTCACGATGCCTCAGATCGCCCTGTGGATCAGGACTTGCGAGAATTGGAAGAGGACGAGGTCACATGTCTGGGGCGCCAAGGTTCTCATAGAGACAGAGTGCGGATAAACGCCCGGGGCACCGCCGACTCGCGTGGAAAATTTGACGCTTTGTTTTGTCCAAAGGGCGCGCGGTTCACGTTCGAGCTGGAATTTGTCTGGGGCTCACCCGGAGAGGCCGAGGACGAAGCGACGCGCGACCCCGAGCGTGGCTTGGCAGAGCTGGTCGGTACGCCATCCGCTTGCCCGGTCGCCGAGGAGCTGCGAGGCAAAATGGCGCGGGCCAGCCCGAAACTGCTAACCTTCCTGGACTTTCCCGGCGACGTAGACGTCACCAACAATGCCTGCGAGCGGGCACTGCGACCCTCAGTAATCCAACGCAAAGTCACAAATGGCTTCCGCTCCATGTGGGCCGCCCAAGGAGATTGCGCTGTCCGGTCCGTCACAGACACCGCAAAGCTCAACGGTCATTCAGTATGGATGACGATCAACCAAACTCTGGCCTGAGATCATCCCGCCACTGAAGCGCGCAAGGGGGTGAGTAATTACTGATCCGCGGTATCAATCGGGCGCTTACACTTCAGGCGTCATGCTCTTCAATCGGTTGAGCACCATGCGCATGGCACGGTCAAACTCTTGGGGGGAGGACGGCCACTTTCCATCTCAAGCTGGACACCCGCAATAACCCGATGAATTTTGCGCGCTACGACGCGTTGGACAGACAAGCCATCGGTTTTTGACCGGATCGTTGTGATCCGGGGCCAAGTTCCGCCGTTTTGGACGGAGTCATCCCATGGCGTTTTGGCGCTCGTGGAAGACCAGGCGGTCGAATTTGTAGGCGAGGTTCAAGAGTGTCAGTTTTGCTTCGGCTCGGGCGAGGCCGATGGAACGGATGAACAGACCGAAGCGGTTTTTCTGGTGGGCAAACACGTGCTCTACCCGTGCGCGGATTGAAGACTTCTTGAAGTTTGCTGCTCGGGTGCGCTTTGGCATAGGTTTGCCATGCGGTTTGCGGCGGTGGATGCTGCTGATGAAGTCATTCTTCGCCAGCCATTTCTCGTTGCTTTGTGAGCGATATGCCGTGTCCGCCCAGACTTCCGCCGAAGTGTTTTCGTCCGACAAAAGCTGTCTCAGCATCCGCCCGTCTGGCGAGGCCGCTGATGTCACTGCGCTTTCGCGAATGAACCCGAACCGTCGGTCGATGCTGATGTGGGATTTGTAATCAAACACCGGCGTCGCAATCATCGGCAGAGGTGTGCCATCCGGGCGATACCGCACTTTCCCGCCTATTTTCAGGGTCCACCGGGCGCTTGTATCCTTCTGGGCGGCTTTGCGTGTCAAATTCTCGTTCATTAACCCAAGTTCCCGATAGGCTCTGATTACACCAGTGAGTTTCGGTGGCCGCCCGCCGGTTGGTCGACTCTCGGGTATCGCACCCGCCGGAACATTTGGGATCAAACCGCTCAATATCGTTTCCACATTTTGCTTTGTCAGCGATTTTTTCCAAATGTCCGCTGAATCGTCAGACAGGCAGATTGCAGATCCACGTGTCTCTTGCCAAAGGTTGCGAACATAGGACTCTTCGAGCAGATCATAGCTCCATGGTGGCCGCTTTTTTGCAATAATGAACGTTGGTCTTTCAAAGAGGATTGGCAGTGTATTAAACACGTTGGCAAAGAGGATCTTCTCAAGTTCTATACCAGTGCTTCGCCCCTTCATATCGGGCCACAGCCATCCAATGTCAGCAGCACGAAACGCGGACGAACCCATTTGCTTGAGCCATTTTCCATCTGGGCCAGCTTCATCAGGAAACATACTAATGTGGGCACTTTCAAAAGCGGTCGCCTTCAACAGCAATCTCGCTCCGGAATGCGCAAGAACAGGTTCCACCTGTATGACCTCTCCCTGAAGCGGCACCAAACTTAATTGAAATGTGTCAAACGTCCTTAAGAAAACATCTTCACACAAGTCTAGGGCTGTGCCGAACGCGAGATTAGATGAGTGCGGATCAGCTTCCATGCATGCCAACGCAGACGTTTTGCAACGGGGCAAAAAACCGCTCTCAAAGTCTCGCCAAAGACGGGAGAGGGTAACAAAACCTTTTCGATTGTACACTCTCTATTTCTCCCTCACGGGCACGTTGAATTAGCAACAAACTCGGACCAGTGTCCCATCAACACCCGCCGCTTGTCCAAAAGATCAGACCGCGCATAGGCGCGCTCTACATCTGATCCGACTTGGTGCGCCAAACTCATCTCTGCGACCTCACGCGGCACGTTGGCCACTTCAGAAGCCCAATCGCGGAAGGTAGAGCGGAACCCATGCACTGTGACTCCCTCCACCTGCATTCGTCGCAGTAACATCAGCATCGACATATTGGACAGGGGTTTGTGCCGTTTCTGGCCTTCAAACACAAAATCAGATTGCATCGCCTTCAAAGGTTCGATGATCGACAGCATTTCGTCGGTCAAAGGCACTCGATGGGCTTCGCTGGTTTTCATGCGTTCGGCTGGGCACGTCCAAGTGCGCGCATCAAAGTCGATCTCGTCCCACTTCAGGCCCAGCGCTTCGCCGGTTCTTGATCCGGTCAAGCATGTGAACATCAACGCCTTTGCCGCCATCGCATTGCGAGTTTTTAAGTCAGCAAAGAAGGCTGGCACGTCTTGCCACGGCATTGCTTTGTGGTGTTTTGGTTTTGCCTTCACCTTGGGCAAAGCTTGGCTTTCCTTGATCGCGGTCACCGGGTTCTCGCCAGATCGGAAGCCTTTTGACTTAGCCACATCCAGCACGATCTTGATGCGCTGCGACAATCGACCCGCAGTTTCATGCTTTTCCGTCCAAATCGGAGACAGACACATCAGAACTTCGGGCTGGCCAATGCTGTCAACGGGCATCCTGCCTATCTTGGGAAAAGCATAGTCGCGCAGGGTGTTAATCCATTGTTGACCGTGCTTGGCATTCTTCCACGTTGGCATTCGGTCTATATGCACTTGCTGTGAAAATTCCTCAAAATTCGGAATGTCCTGTTTGGCATTGAAACGCGGATTCAGTCCCTGTTTTGCCATGCGCCGATATTCCAGCGCTCGGTCACGGGCTTGGTTGATGGTCACGATATCCGCGCCGCCCAATCCGAAATCCGTACGCAGTGGAGCTCCCTTTTTGTTTTTCTGGCCTTTAACAACGACGCGGACGATCCAGCGCCGCGCGCCGGATGGGTCGACCACCAGATAAAGTCCGTTGCCGTCGCCATGACGACCCGGGCCGAGATTCTCGACTAACTTCTTTGTCAGCTTGCCATGTAGTGCCACGATTAATACCACATTCCATACCACTCAAGAAAAGCATACGAACGAAATCGAAAGAAATCCAATGCAATCGCATGAAGGCATTTGGATCAGCAAAATAAGGAAAAAAGGCCGCCCAAGGCGACCTATTCAAATTCAGCAAAAAGGTATGGTGGCGGAGACGAAGGGATTCGAACCCTCGAGACCCTTCCGGGCCTACTCCCTTAGCAGGGGAGCGCCTTCGACCACTCGGCCACATCTCCGCCGACCGGTTTATCCGCAGCGTTCGGGTGGTTCAAGAGCCGATTGCGGGTGAAAGACAGCTTAATCGCGCTTTCCCGCAAAGCGGGTTTGCCAGTCTTCGCGTTCGTCATCGGCGATCTTGCGAAACAGGTTGTCGGGCACGGTGAAGACATGGCCCGAGGGCAGGGTGGCCAATGCGCTTGCGGAGTCAGTGGGCCAGCTGCCGTCTTCGACGTGCATCGCGTTTAACAAAGCGGCCGAGGCGTCGGGGATGAAGGGCGCCGACAGGACCGCGTAGAACCGGATCAGGTTCAGCGATAGGCGGATGATTGCGGCGGCCTGTTCGGGGTCTTCTTTGAACACGGCCCAGGGGGCAGCCTCTTGGAGGTATTCATTGCCCGCAGCCCAGATTGCGCGCAATTCATTGGCGGCTTTGCGGACCTCGATCGCCTCCATTTGGGCCTGATACGCGTCGAGCCGGACCTGCAAATCGGCGATCAGCGCGGCCTCTCGGTCACCATAGGTGCCGCCCTCGGGAACAACCTCGCCGAATTTCGACCGGCAGAATTTGGTGACGCGGCTGACAAAATTGCCCAGCACGTCGGACAGGTCCTTGTTGACCGAGACCTGGAAGTTTTCCCAGGTGAACTCGCTGTCGGAATTCTCTGGCGCGTGACTTAGCAGCCACCAGCGCCAGTAGTCCGGCGGCAGGATGTCCAGCGCCTGATCCATGAAGATGCCGCGCCCTTGCGAGGTGCTGAACTGGCCGCCATCATAATTCAGATAGTTGAACGATTTGATGTAGTCGACCAGATGCCAGTTGTCGTCAGATCCAAGGATCGTCGCGGGGAAGGACAGCGTGTGAAACGGCACATTGTCTTTGCCCATGAACTGCACATAGCGCACATCCTTGGCGCCTTTGTCATCGCGCCACCAGCGCTCCCAGGCCGCATCGCCCAGTCCCGCAGCATCGGCCCATTCCTTGGTGGCGGCGATGTATTCGATCGGGGCATCAAACCAGACATAAAAGACTTTGCCTTCCATGCCGGGCCAGTCGGCGTCGCCCTTTTTGACCGGCACGCCCCAGTCCAGATCACGAGTGATGCCGCGGTCGCGCAGACCGTCGCCGTCATGCAGCCACTTCTTGGCAATGGATGTCGTCAGGATTGGCCAATCGGTTTTCGACGAAATCCATGCGTCCAGCCGATCCTTTAGCAGGGATTGGCGCAGATACAGGTGCTTGGTTTCGCGCACTTCCAGATCGGTCGAGCCGCTGATGGCGCTGCGCGGGTCGATCAGGTCGGTCGGGTCCAGCTGTTTGGTGCAGTTTTCACACTGGTCGCCACGGGCCTTGTCATAGCCGCAATTGGGGCAGGTGCCCTCAATATAACGATCTGGCAGAAACCGGCCATCGGCGTTGGAATAGACCTGCTTTTCACTTACTTCGCTGATCAGCCCATTCTCGGCCAGACGGCCAGCGAAATACTGGGTCAATTTGTGGTTCTGCGGGCTGGACGAGCGGCCGAAATTGTCAAATGACAGACGGAACCCGTCGGCGATGCCCTTTTGAACCGCCCACATTTCGGCGCAGAATTCATCGACCGGTTTGCCTGCCTTGGCGGCGGCAAGTTCAGCGGGGGTGCCGTGTTCGTCCGTGGCGCAGATGAACATCACCTCATTCCCGCGCGCACGCATATACCGGGCATAAAGATCGGCCGGCAGTTGGCTGCCGACAAGATTGCCCAGATGCTTGATCCCGTTGATATAGGGAATCGCGGAAGTGATCAGAATACGTTCCATTGGCCACAGCCCTTTGTTAACGGGCCTGCTTTACCCGAACCGCCCCGCAGGCGCCAGACGGCGGGGCGGATTGGTGGAAACTTTTGACCCAGTTGAAAAAATCGCTTTGGCCCGCGCGAAAATTGTGCTTCTTTTGACATGTCACTTTGTCGCGATTTTATTTCTGGAACGGTTCTTTGACGTATGGATTCGGGGAGATCCGAAATTTTTGGAGGGAAAACATGAAAAAACGCATCTCAATCGCATGTATGGCTTTGGCCGTAGCCACAACATTTTCGACCCAGGACGCCGCCGCGCAGTCGCAAGAGGGATTTCTGGGCGAGATCAGATATTTTGCCGGAAATTTCGCACCGCGCAACTGGGCGTTCTGCGAGGGTCAGCTTTTGCCCATAAGCAACTTTTCGGCGCTGTTCTCTATCTTGGGCTGCACCTATGGCGGCGATTGCCGTACGACCTTTGCCCTGCCGGATATGCGTGGCCGCACGCCGATTGGTGTCGGCACCGGCCCGGGTCTGCCGACCTATAATTTGGCTCAGCGCGTTGGCTCGGCGACCAATACGATGAACGTCAATGAAATGCCCTCGCATGGGCATACCGGCGTTGTGCGCGGGTCCTCGGCCAATGGGACACTCTCTGGTGCGAATGGTGCCGTATTGGCGACGCCGGCGGCGCCGATATATGCGGGCCGGGTGACACCGGATGTCAATATGGCCGCGAATACCGTCCAGACCGACAACACCGGCGGGAACCAGTCACAAAATAATATGCAACCCTCGCTGGGGTTGAATTGCATCATCGCGACCCAGGGACTTTTCCCGTCGCGGAACTAGGCGATGCCGGGCCGGGGCGTTCTGTGCGCCCGGTTCACACCAGACGAAACAAATATGCTTTTCCAGATGCTTGTGAACCGGGTTCGGGGCGTCTGAATTTTTACCCGGGAAATGTTCTAAGAAGGGAAACCAAAATGAAAAAACTCATGATATCGGCCTGTCTTTCGGTCGGACTGCTGGCGTTCGGGCCCGCAGGTAAGGCGAATGCGCAAGGCGGCGATGAATATGCCGGCCAGATGATCTTTACAGGGGCCAATTTCTGCCCCAGAGGCTGGGCCAGGACGGATGGCCAACTGCTTGCGGTCAGCTCGAATGACGCACTGTTTTCGCTGCTTGGGACGATCTATGGCGGCGATGGGCGCACAACCTTTGGCTTACCGGATTTGCGCGGTCGGGCAATCATGCATACTGGCACCGGCCCTGGCCTGTCGCCGCGCCGGATTGGGGCCAAAGGCGGCGCCGAGCAAATGACCCTCACGACCAACAATCTGCCACCGCACAACCACACGCCAGATTTGATGGCAACCACAAGCGGCGCCAGCACGTCGGCTCCGGCGGGTGCGGCATTGGCGTCGGCCGCCAATATCTATGCTGGACGGGCAGCGATGGATTCTCCGATGCCGGACACTGCCGTGACAGTGGCCGCGACCGGCGGCAGCCGAAGCTTTGGCATCATGCAGCCTTCGCAGGGGATTCTCACCTGCATCGCCCTGTACGGTATCTACCCGTCGCGCAACTAGTCGCGGCGCAGATGCCAGCACATAAACCTATGAATATTGGATGAGACGATGAAATCCTTTCTTGTTACTACCTGCGCCGCACTCGGTCTGATGACCGCGGCCGCGTCCCCCGCCGCCGCTCAGGGCCAACCCTATTTGGGGCAGGTCACCTTTTACGCTTTCGATTTTTGCCCGCGCGGTTGGGCTGGCCTTGACGGCCAGATCATGCCCATCAACGCGAACCAGTCGCTGTATTCGCTGTTGGGCACCACGTTCGGGGGCGACGGGCGCACCTCATTCGCACTGCCTGACCTGCGCGGCCGCGCTCCGATCGGACGGGGCCAGGGCGCTGGGCTTCCCGATTACCGGGTCGGCGAAAAAGGCGGGATCGAATCCATCACGCTGACCATGGCGACCATGCCAAACCACACCCACGTGACCGACGTAAAGGCAACATCCAGCACGGCCTCAACAACGTCTCCCGGCCAGGGATTTTTTGCCGGGGCCAATGCATATGCCGGGCGTGCGGCGCCGAACGCAACTCTGGTAGACAAAACTCTGGAGTTTGCCTCAGTCGGTGGCGGGCAATCTTTCAACAACATGCAGCCCTATCTTGTAACACGCGGATGTATCGCCACGGCCGGCACCTTCCCGTCGCGCAATTAGGCCAGCGCCTGGCCTGATTGCCGTGCGGCATATGCCGGATGGCCAGCCAGCGCTTATGCCCATCAGATTTATGGAGAACACAGTGAAAAATCTTCTATCAACCGTTTGTCTCGCCCTTGGCCTTGGGGCGTTCTTGCCAGCGGCCCCTGCGGCGGCACAAGAACCCTTTATCGGCCAGATCATCTACTTTCCCTACAGCTTTTGCCCGCGCAGCTTCACCGAAGCTGACGGACAGCTTTTGCCGATCGCGCAATATACTGCGCTGTTTTCGCTTTACGGCACGACCTTTGGCGGCGACGGGCGTACCACGTTGGGCCTGCCCAACCTAAAGGGGCGGGTGCCGATTCAGCCTGGTCGTGGGCCGGGCCTGACGGAGCGGCGCGAAGGGTCGTTCGTGGGCGCGCCTTCAGTTACGCTTAATGAAACGAACCTGGCCAATCATACCCACAGAGCGGTCCTGACAGGGTCCTCGACAACCGCCAGCAGCGCGTCGCCGGACGGAACTGCGTTGGGCGTCGCCTCGTTTTCGCTCTATGCGGGGCGGGCCACCCTTGACGCCTCTTTGCACAGCGAAACCGCGAATGTAGTTGCGCAAGGCGGGTCACAATCGATCGATCTGATGCAGCCGTTTCTGACGCTGCGGCCTTGCGTGGCGTTGCAGGGGCTTTACCCGTCGCGCAGCTGATCGCTGTCCGAAGACTTTTCCTCGTCCGGCTCTGGCCGGGCGGGGAGACCGGGACCTTCCCCCTCGCGTTCCCGCAGCCGCCCGATCAGCCGCCCGATCAGGAAGGACGTGCGCGGCGCATAGATATACGGCGTGCGCAACAGTGCCGTCGGACGCGCCCACATCCGCGCCACCCCGAACACGATCAGCACCAGATGACCCAGCGCCACAAAGGCAAACAACGCCCGTGGCCCGTATAACCCGATCAAGGTCGAGGCAATGACGGGCGAGGCGATGGCCCCCAAGGCGAAAAAGAACATCAGCGCGGCGCTCAACTCGACCCGCTGATCGGCTTTGGCGAAATCATGGGCATGGGCAGAGGCTACGGAATAGACCGGGAAGGTCATGAACCCGAACACCCCGGCGGCGGCCATCACCGCCGCGGTGCCGCCGGTGCTGGCGGCCACGGTGATGCCGCAACTGGCCATCGCCGCCACCGACATCCAGATCAGCACCCAGCGGCGGTCGTATTTGTCTGCCAGCCAGCCGGTGGGCAATTGCGACAACGCGCCGCCCAGTACAAAGGCCGCCAGAAACCAGGCGATCTGTCCGGCGGCCAACCCGACCTCCTGGCCATAGATCGGCCCAACCATCCGAAACGCCGCCCCCGTCAGCCCGGCCACAATCACCCCCGCCACCGCCAGTGGCGACATATTCCAGGCCAGCGCGGGCCGCAGACGCGGGGCCGCGGGGATTTCGGGTTGGCTGGCGGTGGTCAGGGTCAGCGGCAAAAGTGAGGCGCAGCAGAACAGCGCCAACAGGTTGTAAGACACATAAGAAGCCGGTTCCAACACCCCGATCATCAGCTGCGCGGCCAGTGATCCGCCCATGTCGACGGCGCGATACCCGCCCATGGCGCGCCCACGCGTGGCATTGGTGACCTTGGCCTGCAACCAGCTTTCCACAACCGTGTAACATCCCGCCACGCACAGCCCGGTCGCCACCCGCATCAGTGCCCAGGCATAGGCGTCGATGATCAGCATATGCGCCAGCAACCCAATCGCCCCGGTGGCGGTGCAGGCGGCAAAAGCGCGGGAATGCCCGACCGACCCCATCAGTCGTGGCGCCCACCAGCAGCCAATGAAAAACCCGACAAAATGCGCCGAGCCCAGCATGCCGACCTGGGCCCGCGTGAACCCCAGTTTCAACCCCGATAGCGCATCCAGCGGGCCAACGCCGCCCGACGATAGCTGCAAAAGGATGACAGACAGAAACAGGGCAGCAAAAGAAATCAGCAGGCGCATCGAACCGGTTCATGGTTATGTCCGGGCTTTCTCGCCCGCATACTCCGCGACTGCAGGCCGATTTTCGACAAAGCGCGACGTTTCCTGACGTTCCAGCTTCTTCTGGCCATAAATATTCCGGGGGGAGGCCGCAGGCCGGGGGGCAGAGCCCCCGCCACCGCGACGTGCGACGCACGGCGCAAATGACTTTACCCCGGCCCCGCCTCGGTAAAATCCTCTAATCGAAACTGTCCGCCCTGCGGCCTCAGCCACCAGCTTTTCTGGGGCTCCGTGCGGGCGCGCAACCGGTCCAGCCGCCAGGCCCTCGGCGTATGAATCCCGTGCTGCCCGGTAATATGCCAACGCGTCTCGATCCCCTGCGCGCCACCGCGCCCCGGGGTCAGCAACAGGCCCAGCGGCCAACGATCATGCTCTGCCGCGCCGGTTTCGGCCGCCAGATGCAGCCGCCGCACCGCCGTCAGCCCCGGCGGGGCCGGGATATCGGCCACCACCAGCGGCACCACGCCCGACCGCAGCACCTCTTCCATGCACCACAACAGATCTTCGGCGCGCCCCGGATCCAGAAAGGTGATGCGCCCCGGATCAAACACCTGGCTCAGGGCCTCGGGGTTCAGCCGGTCCGCCTGCCAGTCTGGCGCGATCCAGAACACTGGCCCCTGACAGCCGGCCGCAATCAGCGCCGCCAGAAACCGTCGCCCGGTGCCGCACAGCTCATGCACCCGCCCCAGCGACAGGCATTGATCCCCCAGAAAGGGCAGGGCAGGGCGCGCGCGGCTGTGAGAGCGGGTCAGAATTTGGCTGGTCATGGCATGGTCAGTATAAGCGTTCCCTGTATGTTCTCAATACGGCTCGTGCATTTCCGAGGAAAAAGATTTGAACAAATACATGCAGAAAGCTTGATGCGTAGAAAAAACAAAAAACCACGGAGGATAGCATAATGTTAGTAATCACTTGGTTTGATAACAGAAGAAACTGCGAGTCTGCGGCCGATCCGGGGTGGCCCGGAAGTGTCGCGTGTTACCGGACACTGGTCTGCGTGCGTTTCCACCAGGGGTGAATCGCGCTTTTGCCAATGCGGCGGGAAATAGGGAACGCCTGTTTCACATCGGCGGCGATTTCGACGAAGGTCAGTCGGTCGATGCGCGCGCGGATGAAGGCCTGCAATTCGGGGTCGGCGTCGATCCTGGGCGGACGTCCGGGCCGATGGTTCTTGCGGTGCGAAGTGACCGACCTGCTGCACT
>Ga0316206_1002786_pt1 | contig 10981 bp, 15 predicted proteins | sample 6monthpyrite_MG_FD_204942 | JGI IMG/M metagenome (GOLD analysis project Ga0316206, IMG submission 204942) | Microbial mat bacterial communities from mineral coupon in-situ incubated in ocean water Damariscotta River, Maine, United States -... | ecosystem: Environmental > Aquatic > Marine >...
GCCGCAACCGATGCGGCCAGCGCCTCCAGATCATAGCCGCCTTCCAGTGTCGACACCACGCGGCCCCCGCATGTTTGTGCCGCGACCTCACAAATCCGGCGGGTGACCCAGGCGAAATCCTCGGTGCGCCACTGCAGATTGGCCAGCGGATCGTCCGCATGGGCGTCAAACCCGGCAGAGACCAGAATCAATTCCGGCTGAAACGCGGTGACGGCAGGAAAGATCACATCGTCGTAAGCCCGCCGCATCGCCACGCTACCGCTCATCGGGTCCAGCGGCATGTTCAGCACATTGCCATGCGCCCCAGTTTCATGCGCGCCACCAGAACCGGGATAAAGCGGCATCTGATGGGTGGAACAAAACAGCACCCGCGACTCATCCCACAGCAAATCCTGTGATCCATTGCCGTGATGCACGTCGAAATCAATCACCGCCACGCGGCTCAGCCCATGCATATCCAGCGCCCGTTTGGCCGCAATCGCCACATTGCCAAACAGACAGAACCCCATCGCGGTGCTGGTCTCTGCGTGGTGCCCCGGCGGGCGCATCGCGACAAAGGCATTGCCAACCTCACCGCCCAACACCGCATCCACGGCAGCACAACACCCGCCGACCCCACGCTGCGCGGACTCCAACGATCCGGGTGACAAATGCGTATCGGCATCCAATGAGCGAAAGCCAGATGCAGGCGCCGCCGCCTCGATCCCGGCGACATACTCCTCGGGGTGACAGCGCAATATTTCTTCACGCGCGCAAACCGGCGCCTCTCGGCGGTCAAGCGCATCAAACTGTACCGCGCCCAGTGCCCGGGTGATCGCCTTGTACCGCGCCACCTGTTCGGGATGGCCCGGCGGGGTGACGTGATTCAGACTCGCGGTGTGCGTGATAAGTGCCGTTGTCAATGTTTGTCCCTCTCTGGTTGCATTCCTGGTTTGGGTTTCTTCGCCGGAGCTTGATACATATCATATCTGGAATGCGTAATATCAGGTTTCATCAGGTACTGATCGAATCAACCAAAGGATCGAGCATATGAAAAACCATGAACACAGATTGAGAACCAGTTTAGTTTTGGGCGTTTCGGCGTTCGCCATTGGGGTCGCGATGCTTGGTATCGCGTCTGACACGCCATTCAAAGGGTTGGTCGGCGCCGCTATTGCCAGTTCGCATGGCGGTGGAGAGCAGACGGGTGAGGGAAACCAGGGTGGCGGCAATCAGGGTGGTAGTGATGGTGGTCACGATGATGGTGGGCACGACGACACCACCGACACCACCCATGACGATGGTGAAGAATCTGACGGACGCGGCCCACGCGCTGGCCAATCTTCCGATTCTGCGGGCGGCAAGCCTGTCTGGGCACAAGAGGGCCTTCCCGAGATCGAACTCGGTCGCCTGAACGTCGCGCGCTCACCAGAGCATGTGTTGGATAGGTCCTATGACGAAGTACTGGCGAACTTCACACCAGAAATGGCCGAGTTCTACAGTATGACCCTGGACGAGGCGATCACGGCGCTGACAACGAACTTCGACAACCTAAGCTTTGTTGATTCGCCGCTGCAAAACCTGGCGTTGTTCAAGGATGCGCTTGACGGGACCTCGGTGTTGGACGGCCTGCTTGGTGTAACAAACACCAATGACACGCTTCTTGCGATGTTCCTGGGCGCTGCGTCTGACAAAACCGTACCGATCACGTCTGAGACGGCTTATGCTGTTGCGATGATCCTGGGAACGGAATTGACCGAGGCCGAAGCCACCGCACTGGCGGCTGACGCAGAAGCCATACGCATTGCAATTCTTGCAGGTCATGGTTGACATCCCATCACCCCTCGGGCGAAGACTCGTCCGGGGGCCACTTGCAATGAGGGAAAGAAATTGTGTTGAATTCAAAAACCATTAGCGCTCTGATCACTGTTGCGGTGATCACCGGGGTCGGCGCTCCGGCACTTGCCGACGGGCTCGGCGACGGGTCTTACGTCAAATTCGAATTTGGCAGCGCTTTTGAGGCTGGCGGAGACGCCTTCTGGCGCCCACCCGGGTTCCCTGCGGATCCGCAAGTCTTCTTCGACCTCTCGCGGGATAATCGCGCTTACGTCAGCGCCGCTGTCGGCCATGAATGGTCTGACAAGTTTCGCGGCGATGTTTCACTTTCGGTTTTTGGCGGTTCTGATTTTTCCGGCCCATGGTCACGTACCGTGCCCATGGTCGCGGGTCCTCACGCGGATATAACTGGCGGCAGCGTCAGCAGCACTGCGCTTATGGCGAACGGGTATTGGTCGCCCTTTGGCACAATGGGTGATTCATATGGTATCCAGCCGTTCCTGACCGCTGGCTTGGGGGTTGCGCGCAACAAGATGAGCGATTGGACCCGCACCAACGCAGCCGCACCGCGCGTCAACCGCACCTTTGAGGGCGCCAGCAACACTGATTTTGCCTGGTCCATCGGTGCGGGCGTGTCGGCCAATCTGAATTCGCCGCGTAGCAATCCGGTGTTATTCGAAGCCACATACCGGTATTTCGATCTCGGCGACGCGATTGGGTCAGGCACACCGCTTCCCGGCAACGGGGCCTCAACGCCGGTGACGCCTTTGACGTACCAACAGCGCGATCACGTCGTGTCGATCGGCATACGGATTCCGCTGGGCGGCAACTGACCAGTTACTTACGGCCATCAAATCAAATCAACGCCGCCGACCGATTGGTCTGGCGGCGTTGCTGTTGCAGAAGTAGCTTCGCGTCCATGTCATACAGCCGTGAATGTATCGCCGTTTTGTTCCAACCTTCATGCTGTACCTTCTCATGCTTGCGATTGCCGCCATGGCCCAGCAGATCGGGCCGATGGTTGGCTCTGACCTCAACGGCGACGGGCGCGTCGAACACTTTACCTTGCTCGATACCGGCGCTGGCACGGTTGATCTGCAAATCGAAGATACTGGTAGCGGCGAAATTTATGCCAAAGACATCGCCTGAATTGGCAGCATCGGCCAGGAACCAGACCTCGGCGTGGCCGACAACGGGTCCGCTTTGCGAACCTCTATGAACGAAGCCTTCGGCAGCCACCGCTGGCACTTGATCCTGGCAATTGCCTGCCGACAAAACGCCTTCCGTGTCATCGGCCCGACCTATGATCAATACGACACGATCAACGCCGATGATCACCAACTCTGCGATCTAAAGCTGCTGACCGGCTGCGGCTATACAGAACGCGGCGCGAATGTCGTCCGACAGATCGTGCGCACCACCCAACCGCCGCTCCCTGTCACCGTATGGAAAGGCACCACTCTGTTTCCACCCGCCTGCCACCTGCCAAACTGAACGCAGACGCACCCGGCCCTTCTTCTCTTCAAAAATACCTCTGCCAGCGGCACCGTCCGCAGGACGGTTGGGCACGAGCGTAGCGAGTGCCCCCCGCGGCGCGCAACGCGCGGCGCAAAACTTCATACACTAGACACGCAACGCGCGGCGCAGCCCCTCAGCCACTCCACCTCAGTCGGGCGCCAGCATATACCCCGCCCCACGCACCGTCTGCAAATAGCGTGGCTGTTTGGGGTCCTGCTCTATCTTGCGCCGCAACCGGGTGATCTGCACATCCACTGCCCGCTCCTGCGCCTGACCCCGATCGCGGCCCAAATCCTCAACCAGCTTTGCCCGGCTCACCGGTTCCCCGGCGCAGGCACTGAATATCTTCATCAGCTGGCTTTCCGTCGCCGTCAGCCGTACCAGATCAGACCCCTGCCACATCTCGCCGCGCTCTACATCATAGCGGATCGGCCCCAGCGTCAGGAATTTCGGCACCTCATCAGGCGCCTCAACCACCGGCACCCGCCGCAAAATCGCGTTGATCCGCAGCAACAGCTCTTTGGGCTCGAACGGCTTGGCCAGGTAATCATCCGCCCCCGCCTCCAGCCCGGCGATCCGGTCATTGGTCTCTGCCTTGGCGGTCAGCAACAGGATCGGCGTCGTCACGCCATCGCTGCGCAAACTGGCCGTCAGGCTGACCCCATCCTCGCCCGGCATCATCACGTCCAGCACGATCATGTCGAATTCCAACCCCGACAACACCCGCCGCGCGTGCTGTGCATCCCGCGCCGCCGTTACCCAGAACCCATGGCGCAGCAGAAATTTCTGCAACAAACCGCGAATTCTCTCGTCATCATCGACAATCAGCAAATGCGCATCAGGTTGCATGTTCAAACTCCAGCCTCTTTCAGCGCGATAAAGTGCTTGCGCATTTCAGGGTCCATCATCGCCTCAAGCACGGTGCGAAACCCTGCCACCGCCTCGGGGCCCGCCTGCCGGAACGCCGCCCGCATCCGCGCCCTCTGCGCCGTGCTCAGCTCTGCCTCCAGCTTCGCACCCATCTCTGTCAGATACAGATGTCTCTCGCGTTTGTCGCGCGTACCGACCCGGCTTTCCACCAGGCCATCCTCGATCAACGCCCGCAACACCCGGTTCAACGATTGTTTTGTCACCCCCAGAATATTCAGCAGATTATTCACCGTCGTCCCGGGGCTGCGTTTGATGAAATGGATCGCCCGGTGATGCGCCCGTCCATAGGCTTTATCCTCCAGAATCCGGTCCGGATCAGCGGTAAAGCCGCGATAGGCAAAAAACATCGCCTCGATGCCTTTGCGCAAATGCTCATCCGTCAGAAATAACAGGCTCTCACCGCCCGGACTTCCAGACCCACCTTCCGCCATACCACTGTCCTACACCACTTGATTGCCAATCACTTTATGTCAGCCTTGTTGACATTCCAAGTCACAACGCGTAGTGATTCTGCGATTTTGCGCAATATCATGTCCGAACCGGCCATATTTTACGCAACAATCGCAAATCTCGACCCGCAGAAGGGTCATTTTAGAAGGACAAGACCCATGGGCGCAGGATACGATGATCGCGACGGTTTTATCTGGCTGGACGGCAAACTGGTGCCATGGCGCGAGGCGAACGTACATGTTCTGAGCCACGCGATGCATTACGCCAGTTCGGTTTTCGAGGGCGAGCGCGCCTATAACGGCAACATTTTCCTCAGCCGCAAGCATTCCGAACGCCTGCTGTTTTCCGGCAATGAAATCGACATGCCGATCCCCTGGACGGTCGATGAAATCGAGGCCGCGAAATATGAAACTCTCCGCGCCAGCGGATTGACCGATGCCTATGTCCGCCCCGTGGCCTGGCGTGGCTCGGGCGAAGATATGGGTGTCTCGTCGTCCCGCAACCCGGTTCACCTGGCCATCGCGGTCTGGGAATGGGGCGCCTATTACGGCGACAGCAAATTTAAGGGCGCCAAGCTGGACATCTCCAAATGGAAACGCCCCAGCCCGGAAACCATCCCGGTGCACGCCAAAGCGGCGGGTCTTTACATGATCTGCACCACCTCAAAACACGCGGCAGAGGCCAAAGGCTGCTCTGACGCGCTGTTCATGGACTACCGCAACTACGTGGCAGAGGCGACCGGCGCCAATATCTTCTTCGTCAAAGACGGAGAGGTCCACACCCCCAAGGCCGATGCCTTCCTGAACGGCCTGACCCGTCAGACCGTCATCGGTATGCTGAACGACCGCCAGATCAAAGTGCACGAACGCCACATCGACCCGGGCGAAATGGAGGGCTTTCAGCAATGTTGGCTGACCGGAACAGCCGCCGAGGTCACGCCCGTCGGCCAGATCGCCGACTATAACTTCGAGGTCGGCGCCCTGACCCGCGAGATCGCCGAAGGCTATGAAAAGCTGGTGCGTTCTTAATCAGGATCGACCGACAAAAACTTCGGCCCATCTTGTGCCCCCGGCCCAAAACGCCGGGGCATAACGGGCCGGGGTATCGCACCCGGTTCCGCCGGGTTGACCACATGGTTCACAAGGGCATTGGCCCTCTCACGAATGTCCGGAACAACCAACACAACACCGCCCCCGACAACAACCACGATGTGAAGAACAACGATTACGTTCAAGGTGCTGGCAAAGGGCTGCTTGCGGGTTTTATGCCGGAACCGCTTTTGCGCGCGTTTGGCCCCCAGTGAACCACCAATCAAAGCCAAAGACAGCAACCTGCCTTCGCTGATCCGCCACTGTCGTTTGCGCGCCCGCCGCTTATCCAGCCAGAATGCGCCGTAGGTGATCAGGTTTATGCAAATGAAATACACGACCGCGATTGCAGCCTGATCGACCACGTCCATCACCCCTGCCCATGCACCCTGGCCTCAGCCGCCCGTTTCAGCCCCAACTGCCGCTCGCGCAGCACAATCGCCACGCCCGCTGAAATCACCAAAGCCGCGCCTGCCAGCATCGGCACCGTGGGCACCTCGCCAAATACGAAATAGCCAATGATCAGCGCCCAGATCATCGAGACATAGGTGAACGGCGCCAGCGTGCTGGCATCGGCGTATTTGTAGCTGGAGGTCAGTAATATCTGCCCGATCCCGCCCACCAGCCCGGCGCCGATCAGATAGACCCACTCTACCCCCTCTGGCATCACCCAGCCAAACGGCACCGTCAGCAACGCCAGACAGGACGCGGTCAGCGAAAACCAGAATACGATGGCCGTGGTCCGCTCTGTCCCCGCCATCGATTTCAGGAAAACCTGTGCCAAGGCCGCCAGCATCGCCGACCCCAGCGTCACCAGCGCCCCCACCAAAGCCAGATCGTTCATATCCAGGCTCAACCGGGGCCACATCACAATCATCACACCAACCAGCCCGACCAAAACCGCTGACAGACGGATCAGCCGAATCTTTTCCCCAAGAAAAAATGCAGCGAAAATCACCAACAAGATCGGCGTGACAAAGCGGATCGCCGTCGCCTCTGGCAGTGGAATCAGTTTCAGCCCGAAAAAGCCAAGCCCCATCGCGACACTACCCGCCAGGCCGCGCAGCGCATGGCTACGCCAGCTCGTCACCCGCAAACCACTGTTCAGCTCGCCCCGCACCGCCAGCCAAAGACAGATCACCGGCATACTGCAAAAGGCGCGAAAAAACACGGTTTCCCCGGATGGAATGCGCACTGCCGCCTTAACCAGGCTCCCCATGACAACAAACAGCGAGATCGCCGATATCATCAATAGAATGCCGCGCATGGAAGACATGACAAAGGGTCCGGTTCAGGGGGGTCCCTGCCTGCCTATCAGTCGGATTGGGCGTTGAACATGGGGCTAGGCTCGAAAGCCCCGCTCAATCCGCAGATATTGTTTCACCCGAGAGGCGTCAGTCGCGCCCTTGCGCCGTCGCCGCATCAGCATCTGGATCGAGGGGTGCCCACCCTCGCCAGCCTTGATGCGGTCCAGCCGGGAATACTGTGTCTCCCGCCTGCCGGTTTCGTTCAGATGATCGTGGTCGAGGGAATTCTTGTTCATCACTGGCCTCCGTCCCTGAGAGGTCCAGCATAACACAGCCCCACCCGCACCTTATTGCGCTGGATCAAGCCGCCCCATGGCCCAGCGCGCTGCATCCGCCACCGCCGCGTCCGGGTCGTTCAACACCCCGCGCACAACGCCCGCCAGTTCAGGCGCGCCGGAATTGCCAATTGCATACAGTACATTGCGCACAAACCGGTCCCGCCCGACCCGCTTGACCGGGCTGCCGGAAAACATCGCCCGAAACGCGGCATCGTCCAGCACCACCAGTTCGGCCAAGGCAGGCGCGCGCAGATCAGCGCGCGCCGCGTACCGCACCTCACGCGCTGCAGCCGCGAATTTGTTCCACGGACAGACCGCCAGACAATCGTCGCAGCCGTAAATCCGGTTGCCCATCAGGGCGCGCAGGTTTTCATCCACCGGCCCCTCATGCTCAATCGTCAGATAAGAAATGCAGCGCCGCGCATCCAGTTGGAACGGCGCCGGAAACGCCGCTGTCGGGCAGATATCCAGACAGGCAGTGCATGACCCGCAATGCTGGGTCTCTGGCGTATCCACCGGGAATTCGACCGTGGTGAAGATCGCCCCCAGAAAAAACCAGCTACCCAGATCATCCGCCAGCAAATTGGTATGCTTGCCCTGCCAGCCCAGCCCTGCCGCCTGCGCCAAAGGTTTTTCCATCACCGGGGCCGTATCAACGAAAACCTTGATCTGCGCACCCGGCGCGCGGTCCAGCAACCAGCGACCGACCCGCTTCAGCCGCTTCTTGACGATGTCATGGTAATCGCGGTTCTGCGCATAAACCGAGATCGCGCCACGATCACGCTGCGCCAACACCTCCAGCGGATCGAACTCGGGCGTATAGGCCTCTGCCAGCATCACCACCGACCGTGCCTCGGGCCACAGCGCACCCGGGTCGCCGCGCCAGCCCATCCGCTCTGCCATCCAGCCCATCTGGCCATGGCGCCCGGCGCCGACAAACGCGGCCAACCGCCCGGCAATCCGGGGCACCGCAGACGGCGCCGTCACCCGGCACTTGGAAAACCCCTCGTCCAGCGCCTGTGCCACCAATTGTGCTTTCAAATCCGCGCTCACAGCATCAGCCTTCTTCTGGCCAAAAATACTCTCGGGGGGAATCGCCCATTGGGCGATGGGGGGCAGACAGCCCCCCTGCAACAGCGCTGATCAAAAATCCAGATCGGCATAATGTGGCGGCGGTGGGAATCCGGGCACGTTATCGGCCAGTATATTACGGAACGCTGGCCGCGACTTGATCTTGGCGTACCAGTCGCGCACCACCGCATTTCGGTTCCAGTCAACATCGCTGATGTAATCCAACGCGCTCAAATGCGCCGCCGCCGCGAAATCGGCCAGCGTCATCGCGTCGCCCGCCAACCAGCGCCGCTGATCCAGCAGCCAGCCCATATAGTCGATGTGATACTTGATCGCCTTCGCCCCGGCCTTGACGTTCTTTGACTCGGGATAACCCTGCCCCATCAGCTTCTTGTTCACCCGCTCATACAACAGCTTTGAAGTCACCTCGTGGTGAAACTTGTCGTCAAACCAACTGACCAGCCGACGCACCTCGAACCGGGCCTCGGGGGTGGATGGCATCAGCGAGGGTTCGGGATACATCTCTTCGATATATTCACAGATCGGCGCGCTTTCGGCCAGCATCAGGCCGTTCATCTTCAGCACCGGCACCTTGCCCGCCGGGTTGCGGCGCAGGAAATCGGGATCTGGTTCCCAGTATCGCTCTTCGACCAATTCGACCTCAATCTTCTTCTCGGCCAGCGACAGGCGGACCTTGCGGCAGAACGGCGAAAGCGGGACATGGAACAGACGGTTCATCGGCAATCTTCAAAAACGTGTGGGTTGTATGCCTCAATGCCGTGAATCCGGCGGCGATTCAACTCTCGAAACAAGCCGCGCGGCCATCTGCGCGGATGGTCGCGGCCCCATCGGCTATTCCAACCGCCCGGTTGCGCAAAATCGCCGAGGGTTTGGCAGCAGAGCGTCCCTTGGGGTTTGGCAGAACCACCGCCAGCCGCGCCGCCTGCACCGGGGTCAGTTTCGCCGCCGAAACGCCGAAATAATGCTGCGCTGCGGCCTCGACCCCAAACACACCCTCGGCGAATTCTGCCACGTTCAGGTAAACCTCCAACACCCGGCGCTTGGGCCATAACGCCTCCATCACCGGGGTGATCCCGGCCTCCAACGCTTTGCGCACCCAACTGCGCCCCTGCCAGAGATAGACGTTTTTCACCACCTGCTGGCTGATCGTCGAGGCCCCGCGCGCGCCACCCCCGTCCAGTGCCGCGCGGATCGCGGCCATGTCGAAACCCCAGTGATTGCAGAAATTTGCATCCTCGGCCGCCACGGCAGACCGCGCCATCACCGGGGCGATCTCCTCCATCGGCACCCAGTCGCGTGTTATCCCCCCCAAACGGCGGGCCTCGGACAGCATATAGGGCGTGGTGGGCGGCGCGATGAACCGATAGGCCACTATCGCCAACAGCCCCAGCACCAGAACCAACAGCACCGCCCGAAACATCCAACGCAGCACAAATGCCACCGGCCGGAACCGCCTTGCCTTGGGTTTTGTGGTTTTTGTCGCCCGTTTCGCCATTGCCGCACCCAAACCATGTCCGCCCCCCACGGGTCAAGTCGCCGCGTCTTGACCGGCGTCATGGTGCAACGGTCCGATCCGACTCACAATTGGCAACACACTGTGGGAGGCAAACCATGCAAACCAACCGAATTCCGCATTACGACAACAGCGTCAACACCACCGGATGTTGCCCAAAGTTCAACCCCGAAGGCTGGGATAGCCAGCGGCTGCGTTTCCAGGACAAGCCCTTTGTCCGCGCGACAACGAAATCGGTGATGCATATACCGGTGAACATGGGGTCCGTGTTCAACCGCGTGCAGGTCCATATCGAAAACGCAGGCGGGTTTGACGATGACAATACGCTGGTGCTCAGCAACGAACTGTCGCCCTGGCAGGCAGAACATCTGTTCGCCACCGACCGCCCGGTCGAAGGAGAAGAAGCCGTAAAGCTTACCGGGGATTTTTACACGCGGGTGTTCGAAGGGCCGTATCGCAAGGCGAAAGACTGGCACAGCGAGATGCAGAACGCGGTCAAGGATATCGGCGGACCCCCGGGTGCAGTATATTTCTTTTACACGACCTGCCCGAAATGCGCCAAGGCCTATGGCAAGAACTACGTCGTCGCCATAGCCGAAATTCAGTAGGAACAGGCCCAGACCATGGGTTCACAATTTATCGCGAATTGCGTGCAATAGGTCACAGCCACGCGTTCCGCTTGGACTTGGGTATCGCCCCAACCAAAGCCCCAGGCCCCGGTGTCGGCCTGCGCAATCACTGCGCACCCGTTGTAAAACGTCTCTATCTCGGTGCAGCCCGGGCATTGGTTTTGTATTCGTGCAATCGCCCCGGCCTCGACGACATAGCCCTTTGACCAGGCCCATTCGCCGTCAGGGCCAATGGCCACCGCGCCCCAACAGCGTTCAAACCCGCATTGCGCGCCCGCTGCCGCCGACGCCACCAGCAAAGCCGCCGCCAGTCCGATCCCAAAGAATACCCCACGCATGTCACCCTCCTGCATTTCCGAGT
>Ga0316206_1002788_pt1 | contig 10975 bp, 10 predicted proteins | sample 6monthpyrite_MG_FD_204942 | JGI IMG/M metagenome (GOLD analysis project Ga0316206, IMG submission 204942) | Microbial mat bacterial communities from mineral coupon in-situ incubated in ocean water Damariscotta River, Maine, United States -... | ecosystem: Environmental > Aquatic > Marine >...
ACTACCAAAACTAAATGTAAAACCCGGTGATGTTACAATGAAACTGAAACTAAAATTCTCAATTAATTGTGTTTGCGCATTAACGGCATATTTGCCTTCATCTAAAATAGCGCCAAAACCGTAAGTCATTGTTTGGTCTAAATCATTGGCGTAAAAAACATACACTTTTTGGTCTGGTGCATAAAATGTTCCGCTTTCTTTATTGGGGATTATTGTGTCATGTAATTGCCATTGTCTTAAAGTGTCTCCATTTGTATTTATTTCATAAACTTTAGCATCTACTTGGTCAAAATAACTTGAATCAGCAACTTGAGCAAATTCGTTATTGTCTCCCTCACCTAAAAAAGTACGTGTTATTTTAACAAAATGAATAGAATCATTTTGATCTAGTAAACCAAAAACAACAGGTGTTCGTTTATAAGGAGCGTTTAAACTAAAATCAGTACTACAAGATGTTAGTAAGATTAAACTTAGAATTGCAGCAAAAAATGAAAGTTTTTTCAACATAAAAAATAATTTTAGGCAAAGATAAGCATTATTCATTGAAAATGGATTGCCGTTAAATAAATAAGAATAACCGTTTAATTGGTTTGACTATTTATTTAGCTTGAGTATTATTTATTAATAAAACAATTCAAATACTGATAAAGTATTTGGCTCTCTATAGAATGTGTCAATTACAGTGGTTGTAATACCATTTTTAATTATTTGCATTTCATATACAATTCTTTCTGAAACTAAGTTTATTCCAGTACCGGAAGGAACATTATCATAACACCCTTCAAAATAGTCTTGATTATATGGTGACAACCAGTTACTCCAGTACCCAGAATTCATATCAATATGATTTGTTCTATACCTCATTTTATCATTTGAGTCAATACAATTAACGTTTTTGATGTGGGTATATGATTCTCCAAAAGGATATATATCAAATTGATATATATTAGTCTCATTCTTCTTTAAATAATCAAAATCACGGGTTTTGTTTAGGTAATACTCACCTTCTGGCACGTCCATAGCTGAATAATCAAAATAAATTTCGTAACTAAATTTTGAGTTTTTAATGGCATCAAATTCGTAAAAGGCTTTACCGTTAGCATCTGTTTCACCAGTATAAATTAACTCTTTTTTTTGGTTGGAACTTAAACCAAAACTAAATTTGTCTTTTACTTCATAAATTTTGTAGATTACACCAGGGAAGGTTGAATTATCAACTGGGTTTACACAAGTCAAGTCGACTGTAAGGGTGTCTGTTTTGCGTGATTTTTTACAGCTTATTAATAAGAGTGTAATTGTTAAAATGTATAGTTTTTTTTCATAATTAAACTATTTTAGCTTACACCAAAGGTATAGCATAAACTCAATATTAAATTATTGAATTGCGCAACTGTGTAGTTTATTTACGGAAAATACAAAAACAAAGTATCTTTAAAATTCTAAATGTCTTGCTTTTTTGTCTTCATAAATGTCGCCAATTTTAATTAAAATACCGGTTTCTTCTACGCCTCCAAAATCTGGGTTTTCGGCGGTTCCAAAAGATTTCATACTCGGAGACAATTGCATATAATTATTGATGAGTGGTGGGATTTTTTCATTCTTTTCTCTTACAAATTGTTGTAAAACTTTAAGCGCGGTTTTAAATTCTGTTGATTTTTCGTCAGCAGTTCTACCCTTTGGTAATTCAATCAAATTTAAGATTTCACTTTGTTGAATATCAGTATGAATTGGGTGAATAGGAGTCACCATTTTATCAGTGTCAGGAAACATAGTGTCCATAAATGCCAAAACTGCTTTTTTTACTTCTAAATTATAATTGGTGTACATGGTAACTTTACCAAAAAAATAATCAATATGAGGGTTTAACAAAACAACTGCTCCTAAACCATCCCATAAATTGTCTAGAGAAAATAGTCCTTTACGTGAATTTGCTGGTTGATACATGGGTTGAATCCATGACCGACCAAGTTCAATGGTTTTAGGTAAATATTCTGATACGAATTTAGAATTAAATTTAAAATAGTGTTTGGTTGATAGGTTAATCTCGTTTTCGTGAATAGCTGTTTTACAATCAATAAATCGGTAACCGCCAACAATTTCTTTATCTTCAGGTGACCATATAATTAATTGTTGGTAGCAATTTTCGCAAGTGTCTAATTCGTCAATGTCAATTGGGTTTCCTGTTCCACCACCAGCTGTAGCAAAGGTTAGTTCTCGTAGCCTTCCAATTTCCTGCATTACATTTGGAGAGTTATGGTGATTTACAATATAAACTTCATTTTTCAGCTTATTTGTGAGACGGACATAACGGTCGCTATTTAATTCTTTTTTAATTAAATTTCGGTTAACTTTTGGTAATATGTAATCTAAATTATGAATCATGTTAATCATTTAATGTATAGACTATGTTTTTAACGTAATTAGCCCATTCTTGATCGGATTTATTGTTGTCAAGTGTCGTGTAATTTATTGGCTCTCCTATGGTGATTGTGAACTTTTTATTTTGAAGTTTAAAAGTTTCATTTGCTAAATATAACATTTCAATATTGGCTTTTAGTCTTAGGAATTTTCGAACATTAGACAGTCTGTAAAAAAAAGGTGATAATTCACCACTAATATGAACGGGTATTATATTTTTATTGAATTTTTTAGCCCTTACAATGCATGTTTTTTTCCATTCTAAATCTCGGATCTCACCTTTACTTTTTCGGCTAACAAGTCCGGCAGGAAAAACAAATACAGCTTGTTCAGAGTCAAAGGTTTTACTTAAGTTAAGTAAGTCTGATTTGGAATTTGTACCGTGTTTATTTACGCCTACAAAAAGCCCACTGATATTTTTTAAATTTAATAAAATATCATTTACAACAAATTTAATATCTTTTCTTATTGGCGCAACTTCTTTAACAATTGCCAAAGCGTCTAGTCCACCAAGGGGGTGGTTGACCACAAAAATGGCGCCTCCTGTTTTTGGAATGTTTTCAGAACCAATAAGTTCAGTTTTATCATTAAATCGTTCTAAAATATCAACACAAAAATCATAATCGTAAATATTTTTATTTTCTTCTAAAATAGTATTGATTTCGTTTTGGTGTAAAATTCGTTTTAAATACCGCACAATAAATTTAGGAATCCATTTTTTTAGTTTTGGATTCTTTTGATCTATTATTTTGTCAATATCTATAAATTTATCACCCATTGAAACATAAAAAATGCGATTAGAATTTAAAATCTAATCGCATTTATATTTACTATTTTTTAATCTAAAAATTCGTATTTATAGTCAGTAGCAGGAACAAATGTTTCTTTAATTGTTCTTGGAGATACCCATCTGATTAAGTTAAGATAAGAACCTGCTTTATCATTGGTTCCAGAACCTCTTGCACCACCAAATGGTTGTTGTCCAACAACTGCTCCAGTTGGTTTGTCGTTTATGTAAAAGTTTCCCGCAGCATTTTCTAATTTCTTAGAAGCCAATGTAATGGCATATCTATCGGTAGAAAAAACAGCGCCAGTTAAAGCGTATTCAGACGTTTGGTCTAATAAATCTAAAGTAGCTTCAAATTCATTTTCGTCATAAACATAAATTGTCATTACAGGTCCAAAAATTTCTTCACACATGGTTCTAAATTTTGGATTAGTAGTCACAACAACAGTTGGTTCAACAAAATAACCTTTTGATTTGTCATAATTTCCCCCGCAAAGAATTGTAGCATCATTTTGAGACTTAACGTAATCAATATAGCCGGCTATTTTGTCAAAAGACACTTCAGATATTACGGCATTTATAAAGTTAGACGTATCCTCTGGCGATCCCATTTTAAAAGATTCAACTTGAGATTTTACAGTTGCTAAAATTTCATCAGATAAATTAGAAGGAATATAAGCTCTTGATGCAGCTGAACATTTTTGACCTTGAAACTCAAACGCTCCTCTTGAAATTCCTGTAGCTACTTCTTTAGCATTAGCTGATTTATGAGCAATAATAAAATCTTTTCCGCCTGTTTCACCAACAATTCTTGGGTATGATCGATATTTATCGATATTCATTCCAATTTCTTTCCATAAATGTTTAAATACACCTGTAGAACCTGTAAAATGTAGTCCTGCAAAATTCTTGTGGTCAAATACAACATCTCCAGCAACAGGACCATCAACAGTAATCATATTGATGACACCATCAGGTACACCTGCTTCTTTAAATAAATCCATTATAATCTGAGCAGAATAAACTTGAGTTTCAGCCGGTTTCCAAACAACAACATTTCCCATCATAGCAGGAGCAGCACATAAGTTGGCGGCAATAGATGTAAAGTTAAAAGGAGTAATTGCAAAAACAAATCCTTCAAGGGGTCTGTATTCGAGTCTGTTCCACATACCTGGATTTGATTGTGGTTGATCTTTATAAATTTGTTCCATATAAGCCACATTCATTCTAAAAAAGTCAATTAATTCACAAGAAGCATCAATTTCAGCTTGCATAACATTTTTAGATTGTGCAATCATGGTTGCAGCGTTCATTTTATCTCTATAGGGTCCTGCTAATAAATCAGCAGCACGTAAAAATATTGCAGCTCTGTGTTCCCAAGATGTAGCAGCCCATTCTGTGCGAGCAGCTAGTGCAGCATCAATTGCATCTTCAACATGTTGTTTTGTACCCATATTAAAATGACCAACAACTTTATTGTGAACGTGAGGAGGGTGCATTGAAACTTTATTTTCAGTTCGAATCTCTTTTCCATTAATATACATAGGTACATCAATTGGAGTTTGACTCATCATTTCTTTATATTTGGCAATTAAGCTTGCGCGTTCTGGACTGTTTTTACCATATCCTTTAACTGGCTCATTTGCCGGGATTGGTGAAGTATAAATTGCATGTGGCATAATTTCTTTTTTCTTAATTTACCACAAAAGTAACTAAAAAAAAATGAATAATTGCGTATCAAAAATCACAATAAAAAATTGAAATTTCTGATATTAGTTTAGTTTTGGTGTTGAAATCAGTTGAAATCTAGGAATAGAGACTTTAAAAATCTCATTTGTATCGATTCTAATAAATGAATAATAGCCGGTCATAAACCCAATTTCACTGTGAATATCGCAACCGCTAACATAAGTGTGCTTTTGACCTGGTTTTAAAATAGGCTGTTCACCAACAACTCCTTCACCTTTAACTTCACGTAAAGGGTTTAAAGAATCAAATATGTGCCAATGCCTTTTTAAGAGTTGAATGTCAAAATTATTTGTGTTTACAATCTCAACACGATAGTTAAAAAAGAAAATTGAATTTTCAGTGTTAGAAAGGTCTTTTCGATAGATACTTTCTACACTTATTTTAACGCCATATGATAGAGCTGTAATCATTGTAACAAATATAATGTTTTTATTTAACTTTAACTATTCTAAACTAATAAACGTAAAATGTCTTGTAATGGTTGGGTTCATTTATTAAATTTAATTTATCCATTTACATAATATTTTATAAATCAGCCGTTAAAGAAATGGTTAATAACTTTCTGTTCTTTATTTAAAAATAATTTAACCTACAATACAATTTTGTACTACCTTTGTGTCCCGTAGGTAAAAAAAAGCACATTAAAATGTCAAATTCAACAAAGTACATCTTTGTAACCGGCGGGGTTACTTCTTCTTTAGGAAAAGGAATTATTTCAGCATCTTTAGCAAAGTTATTACAAGCAAGAGGATATTCTGTGACCATTCAGAAGTTAGATCCATACATTAATATAGATCCGGGTACATTAAATCCTTATGAGCACGGAGAGTGTTTTGTTACAGATGATGGTGCCGAAACAGATTTAGATTTAGGTCATTATGAAAGATTCTTAAATGTGCCAACTTCACAAGCTAATAATGTTACTACAGGTAGGATATATCAATCAGTTATTAATAAAGAACGAAAAGGTGTATTTTTAGGTAAAACAGTTCAGGTTATTCCTCATATTACAGATGAAATAAAGGAGCGTATTCAGATTTTAGGCAAAAAAGGAACTTTTGATATTGTAATAACTGAAATAGGGGGGACAGTAGGTGATATTGAATCACTTCCTTATGTAGAATCTGTTCGTCAAATGATGTGGGAGTTTCCAGAAGATTGTTTAGTTATTCACTTAACTTTGGTGCCTTATTTAGCAGCTGCAGGAGAGTTAAAGACTAAACCTACTCAACATTCAGTAAAAGCATTATTAGAAGTTGGAGTTCAACCTGATATTTTAGTCTGTAGAACTGAGCATCATTTAGATAAAAATATTAGAAATAAAATTGCTAAATTTTGCAACGTCACTCCAAAATCGGTTATTGAGTCAATTGATGCACATTCAATTTATGAAGTGCCGTTATTAATGCAAGAGGAAGAGTTGGATAAATTAGTATTGGAGAAACTAAAATTAGTTTCAAAAGATGCACCTAATTTAGATAAATGGAAAGATTTTTTAAATCGTTTAGAACATCCAAAAACTGAAGTTAGTATTGGTTTAATTGGTAAGTATATAGAACTTAAAGATTCTTATAAATCTATCATTGAATCTTTTATTCATGCTGGAGCAGCCAATGAATGTAAAGTAAATGTAAAGTGGATTGGATCTGAAGAGTTAACAAACGATAATGTAGAGTCTAAACTGAGTGAATTAGATGGCATATTAGTTGCCCCAGGATTTGGTTCTAGAGGTATTTCAGGAAAAATCACAGCCGTTAAATTTGCGCGTGAAAATAAAGTGCCATTTTTAGGTATTTGCTTGGGAATGCAATGTGCAGTCATTGAATATGCACGTAATGTTTTAGGATGGAAAGATGCACATACAGCAGAAATTGATAAGGATTCAGGACATCCGGTAATTGATTTGATGGAAGAGCAAAAAACAGTCACAAACAAAGGAGGGACCATGCGCCTAGGGTCTTATAAATGTAAAATTTTAGCCGACACTAAATTGGCAAATGCATATAATCAAGAGGTGATAGATGAGCGTCACCGTCATAGATTTGAGTTCAATAATAAATATTTATCAGATTTTGAAAATTCAGGCATGATTGCGACTGGTAAAAATCCTGAAACTGGATTAGTTGAGGTTGTAGAAATTCCTGAACATCCTTGGTTTGTTGGTGCACAATATCACCCAGAATATAAATCAACTGTGGCAAATCCACATCCATTATTTGTGGCATTTGTAAAGTCTGTTATTGATTGTAAAAATTGACTTAAATTATAGTAATTAATTTTTGTAGCTTTAAATACGTATATTTACGTAGAAGGAATATTGCATTTATCTCTATTTTCGTAAGCTTAATATAGTTAAAAAATAAAAAAAGTTAATTTAGTGATCGTATTTGGTATGATTTGCATGATGCTAAGTTGTAGTAAAGAAAAAAGATATCAATCTAAAGTGATTGGTGATTGGGATATTTATCAAGTAATTTATTCAACAAATTACTACGAATTAGATTCCGTTGTGATTGACAATACTATAGATAATTATGGAGAAATAACCTTTACTAAAATGAAACATCAACAACCTACCAAACTATGGATGTGGCTTATGAGGGGAGTTTAAAATCACAATATTTAACAACTAGCCCGACACTAAATGAAGCTGTTTTTGTTTATGAAGTTTTTCAAGATCATATTATAACACATGGTGGCTTACTTGAACTAGGTGATTTATATTTTGAGTTTGATGGTAAAAAAGAAATGTATGTTGTAACTGGGGTAAATTATAATCCTGGTGGCACAAATGCAATTGCTTATCAAACAACTTATTTGTTCCGTAAAAATTAATTTTTTTTATTGATTGAGATAGATTGACCTGAAATTATAATAAAAAGTGTTACTTTTATTTCTTTTTTGAATTAATTTAGAAATGGTCAAACACTTTTTGTTTTTTATTGCTGTTATTTTATCTTGTTTTACAGGAGGTTCTCAAACCTATTTAGATACGCTAAAATCTGAATTAGAAACGCAAGATAATGCTAAAGCATATTTATATGCAAAAGTTAAAATAGATAAAAACAAACATCATCAGGCAGTTATTTATAATAAGTTAGGATTAATTTATCAATACGAAAGTAATTTGGATTCTGCATCATATTGTCACAGAAGAGCATTGCGATTCGCTTTTGAAGATAGTCCTAAAAATCAAGAGATGGGCGTATCTTATAATAAAATAGGCATTGTTCATTACTATAAAGGTGAATTAGATTCAGCCATCATTAATTTTAAAAAATCAATTCCATATTATACCGACCAAACATTAAAAGCCAATTCGTTAAATAATTTGGCAATGATGTATAAAGCCAATTCTAATCCAGATAAAGCCATTGCAAATTATTTGTTAGCAAATGATGTTTATGCCGACATACAAGATTATAAAAAACAAGTTTCGGTTTTAGGTAATATAAGCGCTTTGTATAATAGTTTGAAAGATTTTGAAAATGCAAAACGTTATGCCGAAAAAGGAATTGATCTAGCAAAATCAACTAACAACAAAGATGAAGAAATTATTTGTAAATCTAATTTAGGAAATGCTTATTTAATAAAAGGAGATTATCATGCTGCAATCCCATATATTAAAGAGGCTATTGACTATTATAATTCTTTAAAAGAATATCAGTACTTAATCATAAATAAAAATAATTTGGCAAATTGTTATGATGGGATAGGCAAAAAGAAAAAAGCATTAGCGGAATATGAATCAGTTTTAACATTGATGGAGAATACTGAGTTTTTAGTAAATAAAGAGTCTGTTTTATTAAACATTGGTTCGTCACATTTTGATTTAAAAAATTATACAAAAGCACTTGATTATTCTCATCAAGGTTTGAGTTTTGCAAAAGACAATGAAGTTGTTTATTTGTATGAAACAGCATATAAACAATTGTCTCAAATTCATCAAGCAATGAATCATTCAGATTCGGCATTGTTTTACAAAGATTTACAAATTGCCATTAAAGATTCTTTAGAACAAGTTGAAAAAGAAAAAAAAATGATGGAATTAGAAGCGCAACATCATAATAAAGAGCTGACAAATGATTTAAATCAAACAGCTCAAATTTTAGATGATGCCCAACACAAAAAAGAATTGTTTTCTAAAGGTTTAACGTATTCATTAATAATAATTTTAATAACAGTTTTTAGTGTATTCTTACTTTATAAACGCTACAAAAATAAAAAATTATTAGCTAAAGAATTAACCATTCGAAACAAAAAAAATAGGGTTAATATTTCTACGTTAGAAACTACTTTAGAACAAAAAGACGAATTAATAGAGGACTTGAGTTATAGAGAAGAAAAAGGTAAGTTGCCTTATCCTAAAAATTTATCACCATTAACCGAAAGAGAATCGGAAGTTCTAATTGGTGTAAAAGATGGTTTAAAAGATAAAGAAATAGCAGAACGCTTATTTTTATCTGTTGCCACTATTAGAACGCACCTCAGAAAAGCCTATGTTAAAATTGATGCTAGAAACAGAGCTGAGGCTATTCTTTTTATGTCTGAATTTGAAATTATTTAGTGGTTAAGTTTTTTAACTTTTTCAGTTCTTTTTTTCCTCTACTTTGAATACCACCCGATTTATTTTCTTCTAAAATCATTTCAATTGTTGAACCAACTTCTGCACTTAATTCGGGATGTTTTTCACATATTTGTCTTAAAATGGTCATAGAAAAAACTCGAACAGCAATAGCTTCATGATTAGATTTGAGAAAAGTTAGTGTGATGTCAAATAGTTTTCCGTCAACTTTATTTGGGATGCTTGTATATTGAAAAGCGCGTAAAACATTTCTTTTAAAAGCGTTAATAGGGTTTAATGAAAGGTGATTTATGAGTTTTGGAATATAGGGGCTTAATAGCTGAGGTTGTTTTTCGCCAATTACACCAATAACTTGACTTATTCTTTGAATTAATTTTTGGTCATTAGATAAAAATATTTCCATTACAGCTGAAAATTTATTTTCGTCCGAACCAACATCAAAAATGATTTTATTCCAAATTAATTTAGAATTTTCATTATCTAACGTTCTTCTGTAGTCCATGCTCGCCATTTATTATGCATCCACTCTTCTTGCTCGTTTTTGGTTAAAAAAGTCCAAGCTACAATGCGGCTTAGTTTATTACCTTGCCCCATATTAATGGTTTTGATTTGATTAGCATTTAAACTTTTTAATGAAGTATAAATCCCCTTTAAGTTCTCTTTTTTAGACACTAAAGTTGAAAACCAATAACAAGATTTTCCAAAAGTTTGACTTTCTTTAATCATGGTGTTAATAAATTGTTTTTCGCCACCATCACACCATAATTCTTTATTGGTACCTCCAAAGTTAAGTTTAACTTTGTTACTTATTTTAAGGTTTTTAACTTTTCTTAAAGCACTTGCATTGGCTTCTTTTTCGGAACCATGAAAAGGAGGGTTACAAATTATTAAATCAATTTGGTCTTTAGGTTTAATGATGCTGTTAAAAATATGCTTTGCGTTTGGTTGGAGTCTGATGTTGATATGACCTTTTAAATCTTTATTTGAATTAATTATTTTTTTTGCAGATGCAACAGCAACTTCATCAATATCGGTTCCAATAAAATGCCATCCATATTCCTGATGACCAATAATTGGATAAATACAATTTGCACCTGTTCCAATATCCAAACAGGTCACCTTTGTATTCATGGGGATTTTATATTTGTTTTTGCTACCTAAAAGTTCTGCAATGTGATGAATGTAATCTGCTCTACCCGGAATTGGAGGGCATAAATAATTTTCAGGAATGTCCCAAAAATCAATTTTGTAAAAATGTTTAAGTAAAGCCGTGTTTAATGATTTTACAGCTTCAGGGTTTGAAAATTCAATTGAGTCGACACCATATTTAGTTGGTCTCACAAACTTTTTAAGTGGAGGGTGAGCAATGGTTAATTCATCAAAATTATATGATCCAGTATGTTTGTTTTTTTTATGTAAGGTGGGTTTAGGTTTAC
>Ga0316206_1002789_pt1 | contig 10956 bp, 23 predicted proteins | sample 6monthpyrite_MG_FD_204942 | JGI IMG/M metagenome (GOLD analysis project Ga0316206, IMG submission 204942) | Microbial mat bacterial communities from mineral coupon in-situ incubated in ocean water Damariscotta River, Maine, United States -... | ecosystem: Environmental > Aquatic > Marine >...
CTGTTCGCTCCTGGCTTCATCAGGGCACAATTTATTCAGGCCGCATTTATATTTCCACTGAACAATTTTATTACCTTCAATGGGATTAACACCGACCACACCCGACAAGCGACACGAGTCTAAACGGTCGGCAATTTCCAGCGCATTATGAATGACACCGAGCGGTGCAACCTTGCCTCGAATATAGGCCGCAATGCCCCGCTCAATTTTGCGGCGTTTATCGTAACCCAGTGACCAGGTCGCCATATCTTCATCAATGGCTTCAAACAAATCATTATTGTAATCATCAGGTAATTTAATTTTTGCGTTATCGAATTGAACATCATCGAAGTTGCGCTTTATATCCAGATCACGCATTAGATAATCGGGCACATCTAAAATGCTTTGACAACTGTGGGGGTGTTTTTCTTTATAGTCCGCGAGTGGGTCTATAGGTTGATTGAATAAATCGGAGGGATTCATTTTTTAACTTTGCGGCCTATTCTGTTTTTAAACCGCTGCTGTTTTTCAGTTTCAACTTTATTTAAAAAATAAAGAATTTCTTTTTCCCTACTTCTACACTCAGGGCATTTCTGTAATCTAATACACAGAGTTTGTGAATAAAATTCTTTTCCGCAAATAATACAGTGATCAATAGAACGCTCACACATATCAAAACCACATAAACAATTCAGACAAGACCGCGAAAACAAAAAAGATTGCAAACGGAAACGGCCATAAAAATAAAGCGTGCATTATTAATTTTTTAGTTAACTTCATAACGAAAACCCGTTGATCTTTCACAACGAACTAACGCTTGAAGCTCACGCTTTCTAACAATTATTTTTTTAGGACATCGCAAATATACAAATAAATTTATTTGCGCTTCTGTTTTATCTGTTTTATTTTTCATTATTTTTGAAACTCCATATAAGCGGCGATGTTAGATAAGAAAACCAAATCATTTTGCATTTCTAAACTTTGCTTCTCATCTTTAACGATGTGAAAAATAAACCATTGAAGATCAACCAAACGAAGCCGCACAGATTCCCAGCCCCTTAATTCGGCGCTGGCCCAAATAGCAGAAAAAAATCCGTAGGCTCTTTCAATGTCCATTTTTAACGTTTACTTTTTTTTCAGTAGTAGACAAAACTTTTACATCAAAACCGGCGGCCCTAAAGTCATCAACTATTGAGGCGGTTACCGGTAGTGATTTTCTATTTTCTTTTTTTTGTTGGGTTAGGGTTTCAGGCATTTTTTTTCAGCCCCTTGTTAATTATTTTTATAAGTCTTCGCTCAACTACACGTCGCTTTGTTTCCAACGAATAAAACTGGCAGTTATAAAGCAACGAAAGCAAAAGCCTTGGGTCTGTTTGCATTTCTATTGACGCACTCATATCGTCAACCGATGTATTAATATATTGAGTTACTAACTTCTCTCTGTTTTTTGGTGACATTTTTTATTCCCCTGGTGTAAGAAACAAAAAAGCCCCGACTAAAAAGGCGGGGCTTTATTTTTAACTTTCGGTTTTTGGTTCGTCGTCGTGATTATCTTCGACTTGAGGTGTAAACGGTTCGGCTAACGCCATTGATTTTGCCAGAAAAGTTTTTTGCTCTTTCGAGCCTGGCATTAATGTAGCGGCATGACATAAGTTACAAACAGCCATTGATAAATCTTCAATAATTTCAGTTGCGTTTTTTGGCGCTGTATCTTGAGCTTGATTTTCTTCAGGCATTTAATTTCCCCTGGTACGTTAACCCCGATGGTTGGTAAAAATCGGTTCAGTCCGTTTGAACCGATATCCCTCACCAGGGTAGGAAGCCGAGAATGGCGACCTGGGGAAAATAATAGTCAGATACTCTGGACATGTCCAGAGGGCATGGCACTACACAACCTCTGGACACAGTGCTATATTCCACATAGACACCTTTCACCAGGAGAAAAAGATCATGAAAGATTATTCAGACGTAACTGTAATTCTTGATGAGCTGAAAGCTCGCCACAACATCACATCAGACTACAAATTATCAAAATTGCTGGAAATTTCTCGAACAAGAGTTAGCAACTACCGTTGCGGGACAAATACTATTGATGATGATGTGGCTCAGAAGATAGATAAACTATTAGATTTACCAGAGGGTGTTATAGCGTTAGAGATGCACGCCAGACGGACAAAATGCCCGAACATTTCAAAAACATTTCATGAAATCGCGCAGAAACTAGCCGCTGGCGCTTTATGCTTAATGATTGTTTTTAGTGGTGTATTACCAAGGCAGGCACAGGCAAGCGGACAAAATTGCCTAATTAATAATAATTTACCACCTTATACATTATGCACACATAAAGTTATGCGTAGACGCCGTAGAAAATGGATTAATTGTTTCATTCATACGGGTGATTTACTTTTTTCTAAAAATACCCTGAAATGTCAACTTAACTAAAAATGATAAAAAAAGGAAATCTCAATATAAAACTATAAAAACAAGGACAATAAAAAAGATGAATTATTTTAAAAAAAATTTGCTTTTACCGCAAAATATCGGCTTTCACTACGCCGATTTCGCTGATTTTTTATTCCATCTGGACATTTCACGCGCTGATCTGGTTAACTTAACCGGAAAATCTGACCGCTCAATTCGCCGTTATTGCAACGAAAACAATGCTCCTCAATGGCTTTACATGGTCGCTTATTGTGCCGCTGGGTATCTATTATCAGATACCTGGTCAGGCTGGCACCTGCACAGAAATTCCCAGGGATTAATAAAAAAAGGCTCCCCAAGTTGCATTCATAATGCTATAACACCTCAACAAATCGACGCACTCTCATTGCTTTACCAACACAATAGAACGTTGATTTTAAAGACCGATGATTTAACCAGGGAAAACGATTTAATGCGTAACCGACTTTTAATCGCCGATCACAAACGACTGGTACCCGACAACGTGTACCCGATAAATAAAAAAATAAGTTATGAAATGATTTCACAACAACTCAATAATGAAAGGGCTTAATAATGCGTAAATATATTTTATCAACACTGTTTAGTTTTGTTTTATCCGCGTGTGGCGGCGGTGGCGGCTCAACGCCTCAAAATAATATCAATCTGTCACCTGGTATATACACCGGAACCTTTACACCCAATGGCGGTACACCTGATGAATTCGCAATTATCCTGGCAAGCAATGGAACATGGGCGGGAGTCAACCCAATTGAAAGCGCATACGGAACCTACTCTAACTCAACTTTAACAGAAACAAATTTTTCAGCCACGTTAACAACATCCAATTCAGGGACATATACAGACGATGGTATTAACGGAACTTTTAGCATTGCAGATGCCGGAATATACAACAGAGAATCAACCCTGCCTAAGCTGGAAGGCGTATGGGTAGACACCACATTTACAGAAGTGGCAGGAATAACTACTCACGTTATAGATGCTAATGGTAATATTAATAGCTCAAGCGTTTCAGGCTGCTCAAGCACAGGAAAATTAAATACAATCGATACAACAAAGAATGAATATTCTTTTAGTCTCACCGTATCTAATTGTGAAGGTTTCGAAGGTGTTTATAATGGATTGGCTTTACTAGATGATACAAATTTTACAGACGACACATTAGTATTTGCAGGCGACAACGACACTATAAATACATTCATACTAACAAACGCCGTAAAACAATAAATTAATTAATGATTTTCAAGGTGTGAATCAATACGGCTGTGCGCTCGCATGGCCGTTTTTTTAACTTCGCTGATATCTTCCTTTATATCATTTACAAAGTATTTAAACATAACGAAAACACCGCTTAAAACTGGCCCCACATACTGAACCCACACCACAAAATCACTCATTATTTTTTTTACTTCTATTTTCTAAATAAACTGTGAACATATATCCCGCAAAAGCTGCCACACCCGCGAGCGCAATTTCTTTGCCAATTTCTTTTGAGTTAATCGACGTTAACCCCTTTATTAATCCGCGCCACATTATAAAATTCCTATATTTTCCAAACCTTTAAAAACCGGATCAAGCAAACCATTCTTTACAGAATCAGGCGTGAAATTTTTATAAATAATATTTTCACGGCTTGCCGGATTTATCTTTTCAGTGACTATCAACTCAGCCGTATCAATGGCTGCACTTGCGCCCTGCTTTACTTTATACGCAACATACACAGCCGCCCCGACACCTGCGAGCATTAATACTGATTTAATTTGATCTGGCTTTGGTAACATATAAAACCTTATGCAATAAATAATTGCTGTTCAGATTCACGACGATTAACCAGCCCCTGGTTAACCACCCCGCCCGCTTTATTCCAGCGTGGCAACTGTGCGCTTGCCCCACTGTAATCACCGCTATTTAACAACCGTAATAACGTTGAGTTTTTAAAAGCATTTACACCCACATTAAAAACAAACGAAACTAAAGCATCAAACATATTTTGTGATATATATACTTTAACAAAATCGTTAACCGCATTTTCAGCAATTGAAACATCTTGCCTTAATATACGTTCACCCTCATCGAGATCAATCATAAAATAGGTTTCGTTAGGTTTTAACAGGTGCCCATATCCTATCGTTGCAAGACCGGCTGAATCCAAATAAACCTGTGATCGCCACCCTTCAAACCGCTTGATTTCATTTATTCCATTCTTAGATATTTTCTTTTTTACATCTACCGAATTATTAGCTATTTTTTTTGTTTCTTTTTTTCTTATAAAAAAAAATCCGACCCCAACAACAGAAACTAACGATAATACAGCTATTGCTTTAATACTCTTCATATTCAACCGAAACAGAAAGCGTCCCACCGCGATTATTCACAGCGCCTGTATTTTCAACAGTTAGTCCATAACCTTCAGGTACTAAAATCCCGCCTATAAAATCCTTATCAATAATCCTTTGCCTGTAAACACCAGGAACAACCGTTTCACACGATGCTGTATGAATCTTTGAAGTTGTATTATATGTCCTGGCAGCGTTTACCGTCCCCCTTAACGAGGCTACACTAACCGGCCCTGATGGATTTTTATTCGTCGCAGAAGCTTGCGGTATTTTATTTACTTCTAAAATTTCAGTTTGCAGCAAATAACAATGAAAGGTTACATAGTCCAGATCAGGTTCAACCCCATCTACAAAAAACAAATTGCAGCTTGTTTTGATATTTGATATTTGTAACGTTCTACCTGAACCAACCGGATTGAATAACTGCGCAGCCGCATAATTACCGATACCGTCCTGAAAATCATTTATAGTACCGGCCATTAACATAAAAGCCGAAAATGATTCACCAGCGATTACTTTATCATTTTTTAAATCATTTACTATTTTGCTGTTTACATCACCAACAACTGTATCCTCTTCATAATAAACAAGCCCCGCTTTAATAGTAATACTTAACTGCGTATTCGTAACATTTATGATTTCCCAATCAGTTACGGCTTCAGGCAAAAAAGAAAGCTTACTCCCTTTTCCCATTTCTTCTCGTATTTCTAAATCATCGCCATGACCTACCATTGTAAAAACAGCGCCAACAATAGAGACATCCTGCACATGTATAAATTTCGCAGGTATAGAAAAATCAACCCGACCATTTGCTGGAACAATAATAATTTCAGACATTATTTACTACCTTTTAAAAACATACCGACACCAACAATCGCCGCCGCTATTGCAATATATTTTACATTTTGATTATTTAACTGATCTGGACGTTGAGCCGAATTAGCGAATGAAAACGCGCTCGCATTATTGCTTTGCGCTAATCGAATAGCGGCCTCAACTTGCTTGGTTCCATTATTCGATATCGTGTCAGTGATTGACTTACTTAGATTAAATGCCTGGTCAACTGAATCCCCGCCCAGCTCAAACGCCTTTGCACTTTCTTCACTGGAAAACCTGAAAGAATCGTTTAAAACGCTACCACCAAAACCCAGTGCATTTGCAGTTACGTCGCCAAACTCTGAAATAGAATCACTTCCAAAATCTAACGCGTTTTCGGTTACATCACCGAATTCAGACACCGAAGCACCGCCAAAATCTAAAGCTGCATTCGTAACATTTGAAACTTCAGTCAGTGAATTACTACCAAAGTCAAATGCATCAGAAGTAACATTATCTCCAAACTCTAACACTCCAGAATTTGAATCTTTTACCAGGTCGATAATATTTGAATTATTATCACTCGCAAATAAAAATGCACTATCAATTGCACCGTTATCTGTAATCGTTACCTCGTTTGAATCACCGAGCAAGGCAAGCTCCGCACCTGCCTGGTTACTGTTGAGCGTCGAACTGTCAATCTCGTTGACTGTACTGGTACTGCTTTTAGACTTACCGCCCATCACTTCACCTTTAAAGAATAAATTGTTTCGTCAATCGAATATTTAAAACAGTTGACCAACCATCGACCGATACCAGGTCGGCTCGAATGCACTCTGATTTTATCGAAGCCCTGCTCTTTTGCCTGGTCTATTACCATGCGCATATATTTTTTATAATCCTTTCCCTGGTAACAACAACCGACCAACGTTTTTTCATTTTTATACTCATCAAATTCGGGCCGTAATATCATCCATGAATCAGAGCCGATTTTATATAAATGCGCAACGCCGCTGTTAACCTGTTTTTTATAAAATTCTGCATACCCATCGAGAACTTTACTTAAGCCATGTTCAGCCGCGACCGACCACTGATAATGACGAGTTATTTTTTCTTCATCACCCATGCAACACCCACCAGCGCAACCCCTAAAATTATTAAATTTTGTGGGTTGGCAATTTGTGAAGCCGTAGAAGTGGCGAATGGATTAAACCCACCAGAACCGCCGGAGTTGATATTCCCAAACGTAAAGGAATTATCACCACCGGACGTCGCTGGCCCCGCATCACCGCCCTGAATATCACCAGCCGAAGCCGCCGCCGATGCACCGGCCATTAGATTAATTTCGCTTTTTTAACGATTAAACCAACGGCCAATAGACCCGCCACCGCTAACAACGTATTACGCCCACCAGGTATCATTGACATAAACCCACCTATAGGCGCAGCCGGTGCACGGGCCGCATTTGGAACCGATGAAACCTGCCCGATGTTCTGGCGGGTTTCAACTTGTTTTTGTTCGAGGGTCTGCACCAGTCGCGGCTGTTTAGCCTGGGCAACTTTTACATCTTTCCACGAACTTAATGCATCATCTAAAAAACTCATGTTAGCAACTCCCAGTTATGCGCCTGACAGGCTATCAATGTGCTCAGAAATTAACAGCACATCACCGGCAGTCGTAATATTTACTTTCGCCCGAACATCCTGAACTTTTTCAGGTTCCTGCCCATTTACCGATGCGTATTCCTGAACTTCTAACGCATTAAACAGATTACCTTTCATAGCAAAATCATAATGCACAAAGTTAGCCTGGGGAACACGATCATATTGAAGCTGAAATTCTTCAAGGTCAGTTACATCTGTATCAATTAATTCAACAGAGTCACGTTTAAAATTCAGCTCAGTCATATCATCAACCACTTTATAAAAGTGCAGACCCATGATTTTACCAATTTGAGGAACCTTGGTTATATCCTGTAAACCACTTGATGTTAACGGGTAAGTTTGTTGCTTCACTTTGGTAATTAAACCCAGTGGCAGATTCAGAGAAGTTTCAGCGCGTGCTGTTATACCAGGCGAAACCGCCGCCGCATCAATTTTGAATTTGATGGTAAACGCCTTTAAATCCTTTGTACCGATTGCCGTGATTTCGCGGAAATCTTCTTGCAACTCAGGACGATCAAACCAGAATGTAAAATAGTTACCATTCTGTGGGCGTTTATAAAATGCGTTAATTGCATTGAGTTGCGCCAGGTCTGTGTATTCCTGAAACAATTTTGTGTCTGCATACAACTGAATATTAGTGACCTGCGCCGGTGTTAAATTGGCCGTCAGCAATTGGATTTGATGATATGTTGAACCAACTGGCACCTCAATGGTTACCGTTGCGCCTGCATTCACCTGTGAAATATTTACGAGTGGTTTAAAAGCCATGACTATTTTGCTCCCTTTGCAACACGGGCCGCAGTTGCAAGTGGTTTAACACCTGACTTTACCGCACCATAAGTAATGAGGCCGAACACCGCAAGGCCAACGACAACGGATGTGACTATTTTCATATCCGTATTTTTTTTAACCGTTTGAACTGGATTACCGAACATTTTTTATACCTTTTCAATTAAAAGAGAATCGCTTCATCTGTATAAAAGCTTTATTCACAAACAAAAAAAAAGAAACCCGTTAAGGTTTCTTTTTTGGCTGTTTGGCCTATAGGTAAAATTTAATTTTATAAAGGCGGTTTTTTGTATTTTATCTGGTACTTTTCGGCGGCTTTACCTGGTAACTTTGCCCAAAATTCGAGCGGTTTTAGTTCAGTATCATATAAAAGTTCATCCTTTATTATCAATAAATCACCCATTGTTTTGGCATCCGATTTACTCCCCTGGGCACCGATAATTTTCGTCATGCAATTCTTAAATGCTGTTTTAGGAATTTCAGCGGCACTCGTTGCAGAGCATAAAACGGCTAAATTAAATTTTCTGGTTTCCCGTAAGATATCACCAAAAGGTGAAGTGTCTTTACCTATGGCACTGGCTACGCTTGCCAGTTCATCAACGACAAACACATGCGGAACATTTCCATCGAGTACTGCCCACACTAACCGGCATAAACTATCGAATGCCTCTGGCGATTTTTCACCACTGTATGCAATCCGGTAACCGCCTTTTTTCAATTCTGCTTTTTTTAGCGCCTTTAATATTTCAGGAATTGAATTGTAATGATCTGCTTTAAAGCTTTTGTGCGTATCCCAAAAAATACCCCTGATAGCTTTTGATTTTAATGCTGGGTTTTGTGCCATTGCCTGGGTTTTTCCACTTCCAGACACACCGCAATAAATTGCATGTTTATTATCGAGTGATTCGTTTGCATTTTTAGGCATCTTTTGTATTACCTTCAGTTTTAGGTTGAGTAATTTCAGCCTCAGTTTTATCGTCTGTTTCAGCATGGGCTTTTTCTTCCTGGGCTTTGTTATATTCTTTCACCTGCAACCAAACAGTAAACCCCATTGAACCGAAAAATACACCGGCTTCCAGTTCCTCGCGATATTTAGTAAACCAAAGCGGAACGGCTGGCGAATCATATTTTTTTAATACGTTGGCTGCTTTTTTCGCACCGTGATCGAAAAAATCCTTTTCTTCCTTTTCATCGCCAAAGGTCACAAACGGATACACTTTATCCAGGCCACCACGGAGCAGGCCCATCAATTGATATCCTTTCTCTAATGCTTTTTCATAACGTTCGGAATCTTCCTTTTTAGATTCATCAGCAGCAACAGATTGCGCTTTATCCGCCTGGGTTTTTTCCTGTAGGTTAATATCATTTTCGATATCGTCTAATGTTTCATCTTTCATTTTTTCACCCCAACAATAACGGCCAATAGACCACCGATGACCAGTAGCCCAGCGCCCAATAAACCCGACCCGCTTTTTTCTGTTACCTGGTCCACTTCATCCGTTTCGGTTTCAGTTCTTTCGGTTTCCACGATTTCATCCGGTTCGGTTTCCTTAACTTCAGGTTTAACTGATAAATGTTCATAGCCTTCTCGAAAATCGGCATTCTCGACCAGGTACTTTTGAAACGGTCTACCCGTTGACTGGTTCGCCTTGCACTCAGGGCAACGTGTATATAATTCACCTTCCCGACTACCCGTAGCGATCTGGTGAACGCTGGCGGTTTCTTCACAACCAGGACTAAAACAATTAACCGTACCAATAACCGGATTTCCACCTTTAGTTTTTGCCATTTTCGTCACCTTTTGCCACGGCCAATAAATCATCAAACAATTTATAGGTTTCAGCCTGTAAACGTTGACCGCGATTGTAAGCAGGCTGAGACTTGACATAAAACGGGATTTCATTATTCAAATCGTCGTATTTTAATTTTAGAATTTCGAGTTTTTCCTCGATTATTACTAGTTTGGGCATGGCGGTATTCCTCCGGATGAATTATTGCTGTAATTGGCCTTTTTTTGATGGTTTAGAAATGTCGAGTTATTCTCCTTTATCAAGAAAATAGAACTCTCAGGATTTATCCGTACAGAGTAGCGGTTAGAGCGCGTATTAAAGCCCACTGAGCCTATCCACTGAATAAGGGACATATCCATGGTCTCGCGGTCATCTTCGACTCTGTACAGGGCACCATACGAGCGAGAGCGCCTATAGCCATGATGAGCCAGCCACCATTCAACGAACCGATCAGCAGGCCAATCGACCATACCTATAGATTCACGCTCATAGCCGTTGACTGTGTGCTTTTTACCGCCCTCCCCGGTTAGATGCTTAACCGAGTACTTCAGCAGTTCCTGAAAGGCTGACAACAGCACAGTGCGTCGATCTGTATCGCGGCCACGGTTCGCGGCCATCTGCGCCATATCTTTTGCGGATTGAAACTTTATCCCGAACCCCCACTCACGCTGTACAGTCTCCCAATCAAAATGACCATCGACTAAAAACATCGCGTTTAGATGAACGTTCCAGGAGTAATCGCCTGTAGGTTCTCCGGTGTCATCGTCATACACCATCGAGAGCGGATCTTCTAAGGTTGCCAGGCAACCTTTAACCGCTTTAAATGATTTGTGTTTGAGCATGGCGGTAAAACGTTTATAGATATCTCTGATGGATTCGTGCAGTTCACCAGGGGCAGGATTGGGAATGGTTAACACGGCATATTGAAATGTTCGGCGACGGTTACCATCGAGCCATTTTTCAAACACAGGCATGTAACGTTTTGAGAGTCGTCGCTGTTCGCTCCTGGCTTCATCAGGGCACAATTTATTCAGGCCGCATTTATATTTCCACTGAACAATTTTATTACCTTCAATGGGATTAACACCGACCACACCCGACAAGCGACACGAGTCTAAACGG
>Ga0316206_1002790_pt1 | contig 10948 bp, 11 predicted proteins | sample 6monthpyrite_MG_FD_204942 | JGI IMG/M metagenome (GOLD analysis project Ga0316206, IMG submission 204942) | Microbial mat bacterial communities from mineral coupon in-situ incubated in ocean water Damariscotta River, Maine, United States -... | ecosystem: Environmental > Aquatic > Marine >...
CGCGCGTTTCCATGTGCCGATCTGGGTCGGGTGAACGCCATATTTCTTGGACAGTTCCGCCAACGTCATCTCCTCGCGGATCGCTTCAAGCGCAACCTTGGCCTCGAAATCGGGAGAATGGTTCTTTCGTTTCGTCATTTGGGATCACTTCTTTTACAAGTTGATCCACCTTAACTACTGGCCCAAAATCCTGCGACCACCTATCTGGTTGATCTTCTTGCGACGGTCCTTGCGATCTTTCCGCTCGTTGGCGGGCTTCACATAGCCGCCGAAATAAGCGCCATCGACCTCAACTCTGCCAGACAATGCGCCAGCCGCGCGCGCCAACTCTATGGCCTCCGAACTATGTGCAGCAGGACGAACGCGGATTTGCAGTCAACGGACAGGTCGCGCGACAACTGCAATGCACTGCATCGCTTGGCACCATTTATAAAGATCGCAATCGCAGCCAGGATATCGCGAACGGCCAGTTTTCGGCTGTGAAAGATGGTGCCGGACGTAATCGAATACTGCTTGGCGCAACCTTTGCACTTGTAAACCTGACGGGTTTTGAGGTCGTAGGACTCGCAGCAACCACACTCAGAGCAATAAGGCTGACCATCGGTGTCGGCGAAGCGGATGTTGCGGAACGCTGTGCCGGCCGCCTCATCAGACATGCGCAGAATTTTCACAAGTGAAAGTGTTTTGGCGGCCGGCGAGAGGAGAAAGTGTTGCGACATGATGATAACCGTATTTGGTTAGCGTCTTGTGCCAGTGGACAGATGATCCACCAAGAATTATAATCACCATATACGGTTAAATATGTAGGCCCGCAATGAATGTAGCGAATGATGCGCAGCGCGCGTCGCCACCCAAGCCAACCGCGAGGAAGGCTAGCCCTGTCAACGCCAAGTTCGAGGATAAGGCGAAGTCGTTGGTGCGCGAAGCGATGGCCGCGAAAGGCGTTACCGTCGATCAGCTAACCGCACGGCTTGCGCTAATAGGTGTTGAAATGAGTTCGGGCGGGGTCGGTAACAAAATAAGCCGGGGTGGATTCAGTTCGGCCTTTTTGCTTCAATGCATGGATGCGATGGAATTTGATCTAAAGATAGAGGCGAGGTAACTAACCATATTTGGTGAGATTTCCCCATAATCCCGGACTTTTATCGGACCTTTGTATGGCAAATGCCGTGGTTAACAGAGCGTACGGTGGGTGGCTGCCCGCAGTCTGATTGCTACTCATCGAACGGTTGATTGGAGCGATCGGTTTGCACGAGAGACTTCGCGCAGTTGTGCTTTTGATCGTCGCGTTGATGGTTTTGGTGTCGTGCATCTAAGCAGATGAAAGCCGCACTGATGTTGAGCTTGAGCCATTTGGCCCAGATGGCGGCGCCGAGGGCTCAAGTTTCTTCGCGGGATATGAAGACTTGCCTGTCGGGGAGGGGTTCGAACTTCGCGAACCCTTTGGGCGCGATGGAGAGACCGTCGCAGTCGCGGTGATTGACGGCAATCCGATGCGTTGTCTTGGGGTGATGACAGAGCAATCTGCACGGTTGAAATGCATAGAGGCTTGGCAGCCGTTGGTTTCGTTCCTTCGAGAAAGGGTTTCCGGCGACCATCAAGTTATCATGGCAGGTATAATCCGGTATTCGCAACCTTTCGGGATCAAGTGAATAGAACGCGATTTCTATAACTCGGTTGCGTTGGAAATGCACCCGTCAGACTTTGGCCTGAAGGATTAGTGATGCCTTCCGTGCTGGCGGTCAGAAGACCTCATCAAGGTAAGTGATGATGCCATAAAACAGGTGAGCACATTGAGTGCCGAGAGCCGGGCCAACGAAAGGGCTGGGGCGAGTTTTGTGGTGAAGAACAAATGACTTGGTGGAAGCGCCAGCACGACCGGCGCCGCGATCCCTGCGACCCCTGCGTTGAGCTCGACCCCCAAGACGTCGCCGGAAAGGGCAAGCCGCCCGCCGACCCCAAAGGAGGCCAGCAAGGTCAGAAGGACTATCCAGGCCTTGGCGACCCGTTCATCGACACGGCCATCAGGGACCTACCATCGATTTCTCGACCGTCTTGGCAATCCGCTCTGCCATGAATTCGATGAACAGCCGGGTTTTGGGGTCGCCCTCGGTGCGGTGGGGGGACAGGCAGGCGAGTTGCGTGGGTGTGGGGGGCGTGGCGGTGGCGACCTCGACCAAGGCACCGGTGGCGAGATACTTGGCGACCTCATAGACGGGTTTCATGATGATACCCCGCCCGGCCAGCGCCCAGGTGGTCAGAACGCCGCCATCGTCGGATTCAAAGGGCCCGTGAATTTCAAAGCGTTTGGGGCCCTCGGGGGTTTGCAGGGTCCACTGAAATTCGGGCGCGCCGGGGAAGCGCAGGTTCAGGCAATCGTGACCGGCCAGATCGTGCGCGTCCTTGGGCATGCCGTGCGCCGCGATGTAATCGGGCGCGGCGCAAAGGATGCGCGGGATATCGGCGATGACGCGGATTTTCAGGTCACTGTCACTGAGCGGACCAAGATGGAAGGCAAGGTCAAGCCCCTCGGCGGCGACATCGACGGCACGGTCGGACATGCGCAGGCGGATGTCGATAGCGGGGTAGAGGTCTTTGAAATCAGGCACGGCGGGGGCGATATGATTGCGCCCCAAGTGGAAGGGCGCCGAGACGAAAACGGTGCCTTTGGGGCTGGAGGAGGCCTCCATCACCTCGGCCTCGGCGGATTCGATGCTGGACAGGATGCGCTGTGCACCCTGATAGAAGATACGGCCGGATTCGGTGGGGTTCAACGCGCGGGTGGTGCGGTTGAACAGGCGCGCGCCGAGGCGCTTTTCCAACTCGGCAATGCGGCTGGAGGCGACGGCGGGCGAGCTGCGCTGGTCACGGGCAGCGGCGGACATGCTGCCCAATTCATAGACACGGATGAACATTTTCAGCGTTTTGACATAGGACATTGTTCGCATTTCTTTGAAAGTGCTCGTAGGATTTCAAGGATAGAGAGAAAATACCTGCCGCGATAGGGTGGCGCAAACAACGAGGGGTTTGGCATGTATGATCTGGCGGTCCTTGGGGCCTGGGCGGAATTTGCGGTGCGCTGGGTGCATGTGATCACGGCGATCGCATGGATTGGGTCATCTTTCTATTTCATCGCACTTGATCTGGGGTTGTGGCGGGATCGCGACTTGGCCAGCGGCGCGGATGGCGAGGAATGGCAGGTGCATGGTGGTGGGTTTTACCATGTGCAGAAATACCTGGTGGCCCCCGAGACGATGCCGGACCATCTGGTGTGGTTCAAATGGGAGAGCTATTCGACCTGGCTAAGTGGTGCTGCGATGCTGATGCTGGTCTATTGGATGGGGGCAGAGTTGTATCTGATTGACCCCGCCAAGGCGGATCTGGCGATGTGGCAGGGGGTTTTGATTTCGGCGGTGTCGCTGACTGTGGGCTGGCTGGTTTATGATTTCCTGTGCAAGTCACCGTTGGGGGACAAGCCGACGGTGCTGATGGTGTTGTTATTCGTGCTGCTGATCGTGATGGGCTGGGGCTATAATCAGGTGTTCACGGGCCGCGCGATGATGCTGCATCTGGGGGCCTTCACGGCGACGATCATGACGGCGAATGTGTTTTTCATCATCATGCCGAACCAGCGCATTGTGGTGAATGATCTGAAGGCCGGGCGGGTGCCGGATGCGAAATACGGCAAGATCGCCAAGCTGCGGTCAACCCACAACAACTATCTGACGTTGCCGGTGATTTTCCTGATGCTGAGCAATCATTACCCGCTGGCGTTTGCGACGCAGTATAACTGGATCATCGCGGCGCTGGTGTTTCTGATGGGGGTGACGATCCGGCATTATTTCAATTCCTTGCACGCCCGCAATGGTAACCCGCATTGGACCTGGCTGGCGACAGTGCTGCTGTTCTTGCTGGTGGTCTGGCTGTCGACGGCACCGCAATTCGGGATGCAGGCCGAGGCGTCAGAGCCGCGCGGGCGGTTTGCCGAGGCTGAGGGATTTGACGAGGTGACGGATATCGTGCTGGGGCGCTGTTCGATGTGTCATGCAGCCGAGCCGGGCTGGGAAGGCATGCATTGGCCGCCCAAGGGGGTTCGGCTGGAGGAACCGGCACAGATCGCGGCTGCGGCGCGGTTGATCTATTTGCAGGCGGGCCTGAGCGAGGCGATGCCGCCGGCGAATGTGTCCTGGATGGAGCCCGAAGAACGCGCGGCGATTGTGGCCTGGTATAGGACCGCGGTTTCGAATTGAGTGCGTTTTGCGTTTGAAGTGAATCGCACTGCGCTGCCTTTTGCTTTGATCGTACACGCACTGCGATGGGTTTTGTTAGAAAAAGCCAAAACCACCTAATTGAGTGCGCTGCGCGCACGCTTGTTTGAGCCCGTCCTTGCCTTCGGCTGCGGGCGGGCAGTGAGGTCAGCGTGAGAATGTCCAACTGGTGATTTGTTGCCAGGGGGTATTGGGCCGCAAGGAAATATCTGGGAAATTTGGGTTGTTTGGGGCGTCGGGCCAGAACTGGGCCTCGAGCGCGCAGCCGCCGTAGGCGCGATGTGGCGGGCCGTCATTGCCGGGGAAATCCGGCTGGTTCAGGATGTGGCCGTCGAAGACTTGCAGACCGGGTTCAGTGGTGGCGAATTCCATGTTGAGGCCGGATGTGCCGCGCAGCCAGGCGACCGGGCGCAGCGGCTGGCGGCTGTCGGACAAGCAAAAATTGGTGTCGATCAAGCCCTCGGCCCCGGCTTGCAGGGTGCGCGGTTGGCGGTTGTCGAAACGGGTGTTTTCGACGGGCACGATCTGGCCGGTTGGCAGCAGGGTTTCGAGGCTGGTTGGGGTGTAGTGATCCGCTGCGACTTGCAGGCTGTGGCCTGCGGTTGTGGGGGCCTCATCGAGGTGCCAATAGCTGTGATTGGCCAGATTCATCAGGGTCGTTGCATCGGTTGTGGCGCTGAGCGTCAAGGTCAGAGTGTTGCCGGTGATCTTGAATTGGGCGATGATCTGGCGATTTCCGGGAAACCCGCCGAGGCCGTCGGGCAGGTCAAGCTGCAGGGTGGCGCTGTTTGTGGTGTGATCGCTGACGGTCCAAATCTGGGCGTGGGTTCCGGTGGCACCGCCGTGCAGGGTATTTGGCCCCTCATTCGCGTCAAAACGGTGGGTTTGGCCGTTTATCATGGCCTGGGCACCGGTGATGCGGTTGGCGACCGGGCCGACGATGGCGCCGCAATAGCGCAGCCCGGCGCTGTAGGCCGCAATATCGGGGCTGCCGACGGTCAGTGAATGGGCGATTCCGGCGAGGCGGACATCTTGCAGTGTGGCGCCGAGGGTCAGCAGGCTGGCCGTCAGCGGGCCGTCACCAATGTTGATCCGGTGGATTGTCTCGCCGCTGGGGCCCTCGCCGACCGGGGTGATGGCGGTCATAGGATGACCTGCGGTTCCGGGGTGCCCGTGGTGTCGGTTTCGGCGGCGAAGGTCTGGCCATTGCCGGGCTCGGCGGCGAGGATCTCTGGCGCGATACCTTGCTGGGCGGTGGTGCAGAACAGCGTGGTCAGATCGGTGCCGCCGAAGGCCGGGCACGAGGTGTGGCGCGCCGGGAAGGCGATGGTTTGCAGCAATGCGCCGGTGGGGCTGTATTGTGCGACACGCGACGCGCCCCATTGCGCGTTCCACAGATTGCCCGCAGCATCGGTGACAGAGCCATCAGGTTTTAGCCGGTCGACGCGCATGTCGATGAAGATGTCAGGCGTACCCTTGGGCCAACCCTGCGCGTCCAGCGGTTGGGTCATGATTTGGCCCGCAGCGGTGTCGGCGTAATAAGCGCGGCTGCCATCCGGGGCAAAGCAGATGGAATTGGAGACGGTGATCGGGGCGTAAAGCTGGCGCAACTCTCCGCGGTAATAGCGGTAGATGGCGCCCGCATCGGCCTCGCCGGATTTGCCCATGGTGCCGATCCAGAAGCCGCCCTGCGGGTCGGCGCGGCCATCGTTAGAGCGGGTGCCCGGGTTGTCCGCCTCTAGCGCCGCGACAGTATCGCTGGCGCCAGTGGTGAGGTTGAAGTTGAACAGTCTGGTTTCGCTGGCGATCAGCAGTGTATCGCGCCCGGTCCATGCGGCGGCAGAGACGTTTTCGGCGAAATGCCATTCCAGCGGGGTGTCGCCGTCGCGGCTGAGCAGGCGCTGGCCGGTGATGTCGAACCAGAAGAATTGCTGCCGCTCTGGGTGCCAAAGCGGGCCTTCGCCAAGTTTGCAATGGCGGGGGTCATAGAGGGATGCGGTCATGGCTGGGTCTCGTCAAATGCGGCGACGATGTCGCGGGCACGGGTGGCGATTTCTGCGGTGGTCATACCGGGTTGATAAAGCGCCGAGCCGAGGCCGAAGCCATCTGCGCTGGCGGCGATCCACTCGGCGAAATTGTCAGGGCCCGCACCGCCGACGGCGTAAACCTGGGTGCCCGCAGGCAAGACGGCGCGGATTGCGGCCAGACCTTTGGGGCCCATCAATGAACCGGGAAAGATTTTCAGGCCATCGGCCCCAGCGGCAAGGGCGGCGAAACACTCGGTGGGGGTGAAGACGCCGGGCCAGCTTTGCATGTTGAGGGATTTGGTGGTGGCGATGACATCCGGGTTGCAGTTGGGCGAGACGACAAGCCGACCCCCTGCGGCGTGGACCTGCGCGACCTCATCGGTGCTCAGCACGGTGCCCGCGCCGATCAGGGCGTGCGGGCCATGCGCCTGGGCCATGGCGGCAATGCTGTCGAGCGGGTGGGGAGAGTTCAGCGGCACCTCGATCCGGGTGATGCCAGCGTCGATCAGGGCGGCGGCGGCCTCGGTCGCCTGGGGCGGTTCGATGCCGCGCAAAATGGCGATCAGGGGGCGGCTCATATCATGTCCTTCATGGCAGTGCGAGTGGCGGTGAGACCGGCGAGGGTCATGCTGTCGCCTTTGGTGATTTCGGGGGTGAGGCCCTGGGCGCTGAGGGCGGTGGCGTAACGGGCGGTCAGTGGCGCCGCGCCGATCAGGGTGACGGGTTGGCCCAGCCAATAGGGTTTGGCGGCGGCGAGTTCGGCGCCGATCAGCAGGCCAGACAGCCTGGCGCGGGCGGTTTGTGGGTCTTGGTCGTGCAGCAGATGTTCGGCGCGCAGGGAGAACAGGCGCGCGGCGAGGGACTCGGGACGCGAGAGCGTGGTGTCGAGTGCTTGGGCAAAGGCGTCATCGTCCCAGCCGTTGGAGGCGATGGAGTGGCGCAGCACGGATTGGCTGCTGAGCAGGGCAAAGAGTTCGCCAGTCATGAAGGTGCGAAAGCTGACGATTTCCCCGGCGCTGATCTGGACCCATTTGGAATGGGTGCCGGGCAGGCATAGGATGCCGTCGAAATCGGGGTGTTGGGCAAGGTAACCTGCGATTTGGGTTTCCTCGCCGCGCATGACATCGGCGGGGGTGTTCTGGCGGACGCCGGGGATGATGTGGACGGCAAGGCGCGGGTCGGTGGTGGGCGCGCGGGTCAGGGCGGTGGCGGTCGCGGGGCAGGGCACGGTGGCATAGGCGGCCTCTGCCCAGCCTTGTTTGGCGCCGATCATACCACAGGCGAGGACCGGCGTGGTGCCCTTGCCCAGCCAGGTTTGGGCCAGGCGCAGCAGGGCGGGTTCGAACTGGTCTGGGGCAAGGCTGCCCATGCCCTCGCTGCTGTCGGCATGGTCTAGAACTTTGCCGGCGTCGGTCATTGACCAGGCGCGCAGATGCGTGGTGCCCCAGTCGACGGCGATCCAGTCGGCTTTTTGCAGCGCGGGGGTCATTGGGCGGTCCTTTTGAGGCGCGACACGATGCGCGACGTGATGCGCGCGGGGTCGGCACAGAATGGCGTTGTTTCGCAAGAGGTCAAGCGGGTTCCTGGCGGTGGGGTGTTGCCAAGCGGAGGCGCCTGCGGCGCCGCAGTTTTGTTGACGCGCCTATCGGCGCGGGGTGCGCGCCGTCAGGGCGTTTCGCAGGTGGCGATGGTATCGGCCATCTTTCTTATGAGTGTCTCATAGAGTTGCGGGCCGGGGGTGAGCGTTGCGCCCAGCGGGTCGAGCGCAGCGACCGGTTGATCGGGAAACGGTGCCGCGGCGCGGATCAGGTCGAGGTTGGCGCCGGGTTCGGCGAAAAGGCAGGTCTGTTGTTGCCGGGCGAGCAGGTCACGCACCTCGGCGAGATGGGCGGCGCTGGGCGGGGTTGCCTCGCTGCTGGCCAGCGTGCCGTTGTTTTTTAGGCCGAAGCGGGCGAAAAAATAACGGTAGGCGTTGTGGTAGGGGACAAGGGTGATGTGGCTTGCTGGGGCAAGTTGGGCCGTTATTTCGGCTTGCATTGCGGTGATCTGTGTACGGGCCGTGGCGGCGTTGCTGCGGTAGGTGGCGGCGTTTTGGGGATCGGCGCTGGCCAGTGCGTTGGCGATTTCGGTCAGGAAAACCTGGGCATTCTGCGGGTCGAGCCAGGCGTGGGGGTCGGTGTCGCCGTTGTCGTCAAGCGCCTTGTCACGGTCGCCATCTGCGTCCCCATCTGCGATGTCGGTACGCTGATCGTTCATGCCATTCGTAATCACCATCGCCAGATCAGGCGCGTCCAGTAATTCCAGCGATGTGACATCTGTACCGAGCGACTCGATCACATGGGGCAACCAGGGGGTAAAACCCTTGCCCATCCAAATCACCAGATCGGCACCCGCCATCAGCCGCGCCTGACTGGGGCGCATCTGAAAATGATGCGGGTCGTCCTTTGCCGAGATCAGCATCTCTGGCGTGCCAAGCGTACCCATCACCTGGGCCGTCAACGACTGAACCGGGGCGATATCGGTCAGCACCTTTGGCACCTCGGCCTGCGCCGTGCTTGCCATCAATAGCAGTGCCATAAATCCACGCATGAGCATCCTCTTGTGTTTGGTCGGACGACCGTTTAGACGAACTGTAATGTTATAACAATACATGAAATGCAATGCCAGACACCCCGCTTGCCTTTGCCCCGCATGACCACGCTGCCTGTTCCGGCGATGTGCTGGCCCGCGCCGTGGGTCTGTGCTCGGACAAAGGGCTGCGGCTGACGCCCGTGCGGCGGCGCACTTTGGAAATCTTGCTAGAGGCGCATCGCGCGCTGGGCGCCTATGACGTGCTGGAACGGTTGAGGGCGGATGGGTTCGGGCATCAGCCGCCCGTCGCCTATCGGGCGCTGGAGTTTCTGGTGGACCACGGCTTTGCCCACCGGGTGCAGCGCCTGAACGCCTTTGCCGCTTGCATGCATCCCGGGGAACCGCATTCCCCGGCCTTTTTCATCTGTCGCGCCTGCGATTCGGTGGCAGAGGCCCCGGTGGCCGAGGTGCGCGCCGCGCTAGAGGCCGCAGCGACCGAGATCGGGTTCACAGTCGAACGGGTCAACCTGGAGGCGGTCGGGTTGTGCCCGACCTGTGCGCCATGAGCCTGATCACGACAGACCAGATGCGCGTTCGCTATGGCAGTGCGGATGTGCTGCAAGGTGTGAACTTTTCGATCGAGCCGGGTGAGATCGTGACCGTGGTCGGCCCCAACGGATCGGGCAAGTCGACGTTGATCCGCGCGCTGCTGGGGGTGGTGAAACCCGCCGGTGGCACAGTGTGGCGCAAGCCGGGCCTGCGCATCGGGTATGTGCCGCAAAAGCTGGCCATTGACGCGACCCTGCCGCTGAGTGTCGCGCGGTTCCTGTCACTGCCGGAACGGCAAAGCAAATCGGTGATCGCGCGGGTGTTGGAACGGGTCGGGGCCAGCGCATTGCAGAACCGCCAGATCGCCACCCTGTCCGGTGGCCAGCTGCAACGTGTGCTGCTGGCACGGGCGTTGTTGGCGACACCTGATATCCTGATCCTGGATGAGCCGACACAGGGGCTCGACCAGCCAGGCACGGCAGATTTCTATCGGTTGATAGAGCAGTTACGCCAAGAGATCGGCTGTGCCGTGTTAATGGTCAGCCATGACCTGCATGTCGTGATGAGCGCCTCTGACCGGGTGATCTGCCTCAACGGCCATGTCTGCTGTGAGGGCACGCCGAATGTTGTGCGCGCCGCGCCGGAATACCGCGCGCTGTTCGGCCATGGTACCGGTGGGGCGCTGGCGCTGTATCAGCATGACCACGACCACGACCACAGTCACGACCACGACCATGATCACGCACATGAGCATAGCCACTGATGCTGGATGATTTCCTGATCCGCGCGCTACTGGCAGGCGTTGGTGTGGCACTGGCGGCGGGGCCGCTTGGCGCCTTTGTGGTCTGGCGGCGCATGGCCTACTTCGGCGATGCGACGGCCCATGCGGCGATATTGGGCGTGGCCCTGGCGCTGGGCTTTCAGACGTCGGTTTTGGCGGGCACGCTGGCTGTGGCGCTGGCAATGGCGCTGATCGTGTCGTCGCTGGTCGAGCGAGGTCATACCATGGACGCCACGTTGGGCGTGCTTAGCCACGCAGCATTGGCGGTGGGGCTGGTGGCGTTTTCGTTGATCAAAGGCCCGCGGGTTGATCTGAATGTCTTTCTGTTCGGCGATATCCTGGCCGTTGGCCAAACCGATCTGGGGGTGATCTGGGGTGGCGCGGTTCTGGTGGTGGTGTTGCTGATCTGGCGCTGGCAGGCGCTGCTGACCGCCACGCTGAATGAGGAGTTGGCGACCTCTGCCGGGATCAGCCCGCACCGCGAACGGCTGATCCTGACGCTGGCGCTGGCAATCGTGGTCGCAGTCTCACTAAAGGTGGTTGGCGCTTTGCTGATCGGTGCGCTGTTGATCATCCCCGCCGCCGCCGCCCGCAGCCTTTCACGCTCGCCCGAGGCGATGGCGATCCTTGCCGTCGTGATCGGCGCTTTATCCTCGCTTGCCGGGCTGGGCCTGTCCTGGGTCGCCGACACCCCCGCTGGCCCCAGTATCGTCAGTGCGGCGGCGGGGTTCTATCTGATCTCGCTGGTCCTG
>Ga0316206_1002791_pt1 | contig 10947 bp, 10 predicted proteins | sample 6monthpyrite_MG_FD_204942 | JGI IMG/M metagenome (GOLD analysis project Ga0316206, IMG submission 204942) | Microbial mat bacterial communities from mineral coupon in-situ incubated in ocean water Damariscotta River, Maine, United States -... | ecosystem: Environmental > Aquatic > Marine >...
CTATATCTCGACCACTCCAGAGGGGTCGCATTACCCGATTGCACGCGACTGCCTGAAGGCCGGAAAACATGTTCTGCTGGAAAAACCCATTGCGCTGGAATTGTGGGAGGCCGACGATCTGATTGCCATTTCGCGCGCCAACAAAGTGAAGTTCACAATCGGTTATTCCCAGCGGTTCAATGGCAAGATCGCCTATGCCAAGAAATCCGTCGCCGAAGGCAAGCTTGGCCGCGTGGTCAACGTCATGGTCAGCCGCCACCTGTCCCGAACGCTGGGCAAAAAAATCGCCAACCGGGTCAAGCTGTCGCCGGTTGCCATGGAATCCACCCATGACCTCGATTTCGTATTCTGGATGCTTGCCCCGGCAAAGCCAGTCAAGGTCTACTCGCAAGGGGCCTACGGGTACATGAAAGACCTCAACGGGTCTTACGATTGCATGTGGAGCACGGTGACCATGGATGATGGCACACTGGTGGTCGTCGGGGGTGGTTGGAACCTGCCACCCAGCTATCCGAATTATTGCGGCACATGGATCGAGATCACCGGGACGGAAGGTGCGCTGATCCTTGATGACACGTCGCGCGACAATTGGTTGAATACGGTGGCCGAGGGCACGCAATACCCGATGTCGACGATGCCGGGGGAACATGTGGATCATATGTTTGCCGGTCAGATGGGCCCCGAGACGCTGCATTTTCTGGAATCGGTTCTGCTGGATCGTGATCCGATGGTGGCCCCGGAACATGCGCGTATGGTCATGGAATGTTATCTGGGTGCGGATGTCTCTGCCGCAACCGGTGACCCGGTTGGCTTGCCCCTGTCGAACCACTCGCTTGCGAAATTGGCCGACATGAAAGCGGCCCAGTAGCCATTTGACTGAAAGGCAACGCCGTTGCGAACGATTACAACGCCTGAAGGAACCAGAACGGCCGTTGTTGGCCTGGGGCAGATGGGGCGCGGGATCGCCCGCAATCTGGACGCAAAAGGTTTATTGGTCGCCGCCTTCGATACGCGACCGGGGGCCTTTGCCGAGGCGGGATTATCCGACCGCGTGACCGAGGCTGAATCCGACGCACTTATTGAGTGTGCCGATGTCGTACTGTTTGTCGTGCCGTCAACCGCCCAGATCGCGGCCTTCTTTGCCAAGGTCAAAGGCCGGTCCGGGCAAGTCGTTATCGACGTGACCACATCGGACCCGGCCCAAAGCCGCGCACTGGCGGCCGATTTGGCCAAGCGCGGAATTGCCTATGTGGATGCCGCGATGACCGGCGGGGCGGCAGGGGCGGATGCCGGAACGCTGACCTTGATGATCGGCGGTTCACCGCAACATGTGGCCGCGTGCCGCCCGGTATTCGATGCGATGTCTTCCAAGATCTTTCATCTTGGCGAAACCGGTGCCGGTCACGCGATGAAACTGGTGCACAATCTGATCCTGCACAGCAGCTTTCTGGCAACCTGCGAAAGGCTGCATCTGGCCGAACGTGCCGGAATAAACCTGGACAGCGCCGTCGAGGTCTTGAATGCCGGGAATGCCCGCAGTTTCGTGACCGAGGTGCGGTTTCCGCGCGATATCCTCAGCGGAACCATGGCGGCGCGGTCCCGCATTGCCAATCTGGAAAAGGATCTGGGCCTTGCGCTGGATTTCGCCGGCGATGCCGCAGCCAGGGTCCCGTTTGGCACCTTGACGCACGACATGCTGGCCGGGGCCCTGGCTGCGGGCCATGCGGAGACAGATTTTTCCTGGCTGTTTCCGCTTTATGAAGAACTGGTTGAACGCCTGGAGGATGAGACATGAGCAACAAAACGCTGCCTGACAGCATCGGACTGTTTGGGTTGGGGCTGATTGGATGCGCGCTGGCCGGGCGGTTGATTGCCGCCGGTGTGATCCTGCGCGGGTATGATCCAGACCCCGACGGCATGGCGAGGTTCCAAGATCTGGGTGGACAGCCCGTCACCGCAGATCAGGTCTGGACCAGCGACTGCGTCATCAGTGCGGTTTTCAGCACCGATCAACTTGCGCAGCTTGTTGGTCAGGCACCCGACAGCAACGGCGCCACCATCATTTCGGTCAGTACATGCGATCCGTCGCTGATGCCGGGGATTGCCGAGGCCGCCGCCAAAAAAGGCATTGATCTGATCGAGGCGCCGATTTCGGGGACCAGTGCCGACCTGGCCGGGGGCGATGCAATCTTGCTGGTGGCCGGGGACACGGCGATTGCTGACGGGCTTGCACCAGTGTTCCATGCCCTGTCTCGGGCGCATTTCCATGTTGGCGTGATCGGCAACGGCAACCGCGCCAAGCTGGCGATAAATCTGGTGCTGGGGCTTTCCCGCGCCGCCGTGGCCGAGGGTGTGGTGTTTGCCAAGGCCGTGGGCCTTGATCCTGCCGATTTTCTTGACCTCGCGCTGCAGTCGGCTGCATCGTCGAAAGTGATGGCCAGCAAAGGGCCAAAGATGGTGTCACGGGATTTCTCGCCTCTGGGGCGTGTCACGCAATCGGCCAAGGATTTCGGGCTGATCTGGGAACAGGCCAAACGTGCGGGGCAGGGGCTGCCCATGGCAGAGCGGTATCTGGAGGTTGTCGGCGACAGCCTGGCGCAGGGCGAGGGTGAGTTGGACAATTCCGCGGTGCTGCTGGCCATTGAGCGCGCGCCGATGCCGAAGTGACCCGGTGGGGTCAGAAAATTCCGATCACCCGCCACCAGAGATAACTAAGCGGCAATCCGACCACGACAACGCCGAGAGCAAGGCCAAGACAGATCCGGGTCAAGGCCGGAACCGAAAAATGGGCCAGTGCCATGGCCAAAATCAGTGGCGGCGCCTGATATGGCAGCAGTGGCGTCGCGATGCCGATCATCTGAGCCATGGCGACAGTGTGCACCGGCCAATTTGCGGCCTCTGCCATTGCCCCGGCCAGCGGGGCCAGGACGACGGGTGCTGCGGGGGCCGTGGTCAGATGCGATATCAGAACCGAAAAGCCGGTGATCGCATAAAGGTTGTGCAAGTCCGACCCCACGGCCAGCGCCAGGCGCGGGATCAGGCTGTTGGCCAGCATGGCATCCAGGCCGACGTGCTGGGCCACGGCACTGACCGCGAAAATCCCGACCAGGAAAAACGCGGGCGACAGGTCCACTTTGGTCTTCATGGCTTCTTTTGGCAGCAATCCGGCGCCGGGCCAAAGCACAAATGCCGCGACCGACAGCGCGACCCACGCAGGTGATATTCCGTGAATCGAGTCCGTGCCCCACAGCAAGATCGCGAGACCCAGCAAGGCCAACAGGCGCTTTTGCTGGTTGGTCATCGGCTCGGTCAAGGTTGGTGAGGCTCGTGCGCCTTCCACCGGTTCTGTCCGCGCAAAGGGTAACAAAAACACCAGCAACAGCGCAAACCGGACCAGATTGACCGGCAGTTGCGCCACGAAATACCGGCCATAGGACGGCTCTATCCCGTACAGCGTCTCAAGCGCACCGTACTGGACGATGGTGGGAAGGTTCGCGGTTAGGATGGCATAGGTGGGTAATAACGTACTGGTCGCAGCGGTGATTGCCAGACCGATCTGCCCGCGAGAGCCGGTTGCAAACCCCATCGTCGCGGCCAGTGAGACGGCCACCGGCATCAGGACAATGACCCGGGGTATGGTTGACGGGACCAGCAGCCCAAGGCCCAGCCCACTGACGGACAGCAACGCCACCGCACGGGTGTAGGAATTGCCGGTTTTCGCAAATATCCGTGTTGCGACCTGTTGCCCCAACCCGCTTTGAGTGATGGCAGCCCCGATAATCAGGCCCGAAAACAACAACCAGAACCCGCCCGTGACAAAGCCGGAAAAGATAACCTCGGGCGGGGCAGCGCCCAGAGCGAGGAATGCCAGAAAGCACAACAGTGCCGTCAGAATTTCAGGTAGCATTCGGGTGGCGAAGAATAGAATTGCCAACCCGCTGACAACGGCGACACGCGGAACTATCTGATCCGCGCTGGTCAGAGCCAGCATTGCACTCAAGCTTAACGCGGCACCCGCGCCAATCACCCTGGACGTTGCAAGGGATCCGGTCATCGCCGCGACCTAGGGCACGAGAATGGTCGAGCCAGTCGTGGTTCCGGCAGCCAGTTCCCTGTGCGCTTGCACGACCTCGCTCAAAGCAAAGCGTTGGTTGATGTTGACGGACAGGACCCCGTCTTTGACAAGGCGAAAGACCTCGGTTGCGGCATGCACCAGATCGCCGCGCTGCTTGATGTAATCGGCGAGCGTAGGGCGGGTAAAGTATAGCGATCCACTGTGCTGCAGCAGACTGGGGGGAACCGGCGGTGCCTCTCCGGTGGTGGCGCCAAAGGACACCAGAAGCCCGTAGGTGGCAAGGCTTTGGATCGAGGCGTCAAAACTGGCAGCACCGATGCTGTCATAGACCACCGAAACACCCTTGCCGCTGGTCAGGTCTTTGACCCGCGCGGCGACATCTTCGGTGGTGCGATCAATCGTATCGGCATAGCCAAGTTTCAAGATCGCTTTGCAATTCTGCGCGCCGGATGTGACGCCAATCATTCGCGCACCCAAATGTGCGCCCCACTGACCCGCCAACTGGCCGACACCGCCCGAGGCCGCCCAGAACAGGACATCCTCGTCCTTGCTGACTTTGTGGGTCCGGTTCAGCAAGTATTCGGCAGTTGTGCCCTTCATCAACACTGCGGCGGCGGTTTCGTCCGATATGCCGTCCGGGATATTGACCAGTCGGGCAGCGGGGACGTTGCGATGCGCCGCATACGCGCCAAGCACCGGGCCATATGCGACCCTGTCGCCGACCGAAAACCCCCCAACCTCGGCGCCAACTGAAATTACGCGCCCCGCGGCCTCAAGCCCCAATGGGCTGGGCAGCGCCATTTTATACGCTCCAGAGCGTTGATAGATGTCCATATAATTCAGGCCTATGGCCGTTTGTTCGATCTGAACCTCACCGGCACTGGGGGCAGCCAGATCGATCTCTTCCAGTTGCATGACCTCGGGTCCGCCCTGTTCATGCATTACGACGCGTGTGGTTTTCACGGTTTTCTTCCTGTTCTTTTGGTCACTTGGTGAATTCACCGGCTTCCAGGATGACGGTCTCGACCTCGCCCGCACCATTTTCACGGCGATGGCGTGCGGCGTCGTCGTATTCTTTCGAGGTGAAGCAGGCAACGCCAGTTGCAAAGTCGGGGAATTCGATCACGACGAAGCGTTGGAACTTTTCCGGTCCCTCCATGATCTGGAATTTTCCACCACGGGCCAGAACCTTGCCGCCAAATTTTTCCAGTATACCGGGTATCTGGTCGGTATAACGTTTATAGGCGACAGGGTCGATTATTCGAGAACGGGCAAGCCAGTAGGCGGGCATGGGAATTGGTCCTTACATCATTATGTCAGGTAGAAGATTTGCGATTTGCGGGAAGACGATGATCATCACCACTGTAAAAAGCATGATGCCCCAATAGGGGATAGAGGCCAGGAATATATGCTGTACCCCCACGGATGGGTCCTGAATGGCGGCCTTTACCGTATAGACAAGCAGCCCGAATGGCGGTGTCAGCAATCCGGCTTCGATGGCGATGATGCCAACAATCGCAAAGCTGAGTTGGTCAAAACCGAACGCAAGGGCCACAGGTTCGACGATGGGAACCGTAAGCAGCATGATCGAGATTGAATCGATGATCATGCCAAGGACGAACCAGACCAGAATGATGATTGCCAGAACCGTATAGGGATCAAGGCCGCTTTCGAGAAAAAACGACCGGATTGCCGTTGTCACGCCCGTCATCGCCAGCGTGCGCGAGTAAAGGGCGGCCGCCAGAAGCAGGATCAGGATCGGGGCGGCGGTTTTGCCGACAGAATAGATTGCATCAATGAACCCTCGCCAGTTCATGCCTTTGAACAGCGCCAGTATCAGCGCAAAGGCGGCGCCGGCACCGGCGCCTTCGGTCGGGGTAAAGAACCCCCACCAGATGCCGCCGAGAACAGCCGCGATGATTCCCATAACACCCAGCATGGACGTGAAGAGCTGCAGCGGCGGCAACGGTGCTTTGGTGGTGTCCAACGTGGGGTCGATTTCAACCTGATCCACATGCGCCGGACCTTCGCCGACAATGTCGGGACGCAGGATGGCGACCGAGACGATGTAAAGAATAAAGAGACTGGCCAGCAAAATTCCGGGCAAGACGCCAGCCAGGAAAAGCTTGCCAATGGACTGTTCGGTCAGGATGCCCCAGACGATCATCAAAACGGATGGCGGGATCAACATCCCCAGACAACTTGACCCGGCGATAGCGCCAAGCGCAAAGCCGCGATTGTAATTGTGCGCCTTCATTTCCGGGTAGGCGATACGAGAGAAAGCAGCGGCAGAGGCGATGGACACCCCGGTGACAAAGGAAAAGACGGTGTTCCCCAACACGGTCGCAATGGCCAGACGCGCGGGTATACGACTAAGGCCTTTGTTGATTGCCACGTAGATATCGGTGATCGCCCCGGATCGGCCTATGAATTCGCCCATCAGCATGAACAGCGGGATGACAGCAAAGGTGAAATCACGCAGCGCCTCGGCCGAGGTCGAGGCCAGCATCGCCTCGACAATCCGCAATTTGCCGGTGACCAGATAGATGCCGATGGCGCTGGTGACGCCCAGTGCCACCGCCACGTGCACGCCCAGCAGGACCAGCGCCATGAGCAGCGCGATGATCAGTGTGGCGGTCGAGACATCAAACAACGGCTTGTCCGATCATCTAAAGGTCCATTCTCTCGACGCGCAGGTCGAAAATTTCGACAAGCGTCAGCAAAACATAATTAACACCGGCCAGACCGGCACCGACAATAATCGCGAATCGCGCTGGCCAGACCGCCACTTTCAGCGCGCCTTCGCCGTCGAACTCGCCATTGGCAAAAGACCTAAGGGCGGGTTTTATGCCGGCTTTCAGAAGAAACAAGAACAGCGCCGCACCCAGCATATAGGCAAAGATCAGCAGTAGCTTCTGCAGGACTTCAGGCAGCATGATCACCAGGAAATCCGCCCGCAGCATAGACTGGCTGCGCACGGCAAATCCGACCTGCATGAACACGATGATCACGACCGAGTTCGCCACGATTTCCTTGGTGCCGGAAATCGGCAGATTCAACGCGCGAAAGATGATGTCGGCCAGAATGAAAAAGCAAAGCACAAACGCCCAGATGGCGCCAAGGATCATCAACAGCTTGGTCAGACGATCCGTCATGCGAACCAGCAACATCAGGGGCTCTCGCTTTGGATGGGGACAGAAGGCAGGCGCGACAGGGTTTGACCCCCGCCGCGCCCTACTCAGATTACTTGACCGTGTAGCGCACCGGCCACTCATAACCGTGGGCTTCCGCACGCTCGAGCACCAGGTTCAGAACCTGGCTTGCAGGCAGGCCTTGTGCGTCCAGATCCGTCGCCATCGATTGTGGCCAGTCCGCCAGCGACTCGGCCCATTCCTTGCGCACGGCCGGAGAGATTTCGTTGACCGTGATGGTGTTGCGCAGCTCTTCGACCAGCCGGTCGTATTCCGCGGCGTTGACCAATCCGGTCTGCTGTTCAAAGTCGGCCGCGACCTCAAGCAGGATCACCTTCACGTCGTCGGGCAGCTCGTTATAGCTGTCCTTGTTCATGGTCAGCCCATGCCAGGTCATCGAGCCAAAGCCGATCAGGGTGTAGAAGGGGCCCGGCTCGAACAGTTTCAGGTTCACCCATGCTGAGGGGAACATGATCCAGCCTTCGTAGACATGGGTCTTCATCTCGGTATAGGCCGTGGCCAGCGAGGACTGGACTTCCGAGACACCGGCCAGTTTCAGCCAGTTCAGGTTCAGGCCAGCGCCCGCAATCTTTTGTCCCTTGAGGTCGGAAAGATCGTCCCACGCGAACGACGTGCCCAGATTATAGCCGCCGTCGGCGATCCGCGCCAGCAGCACCTGATTGAACTTGTCCTCGAAGACATCCGTCAGATAGGGGACTTCGGCATAGACCTCTTGCGCGATATTCAGCGACATTTCGGGGTCCATGGTGCCAAAGGGCATCATCACCTGAAACGCATGCAGCGGCAGGCTCGACGGCTCGAAACAAAAGCAGAATCCGCCGATATCCAGAATGCCGTCCTGAACGCCCTCAAGAACCTCGGTCACCTTGACGATGGACCCGGAATAGCCCTCGACGAAATTGATGGTGTGGTCCGTGCGCTCTTCAACGCGCTTTTTCAGCTCGGGCTGAAAATAGTTCAGCATCAGACCTGCGTAGACAACGCCAGGCGGGTGCCCCGAGCCGATACGCAGTGTGATTTCCTCGGCCATCGCCATCGTAGCGGTAACCGAAATCGCGACAGCACCTGCCGCGCCTTTGATCAAGTGTTTCATGTTTCTCCTCCCTAAAGCGCCTGTTTCCAGTCTGGATGTGGTTTGCCGATCTTGGTGTCGACTAAGCCCGCCATTCGTTTCGCTCGTTACCTGGTTCTCTTTATTCCGCCGCTGCATGGGCGGAGCTGCTATCAAGCGCGGCAAGATCCGCACGCAAAGCAATTTTCTGGTCTGCCGAAAGCGCTACCAGCGGCGGCGCCATGCGCTGCCAGTCGTCATCGCCGCTGCGCCAGGCCTCGATGGTCTTCATTGCGGACATCAGCGGGTATTTCCCGGCCATCGCGCGTGCAGCTTTGACTTTTTTCATCGCTGCGTCACGCTCTGGTCCTTCTGGCGCCTGAAGCGCGACCTGGGCCTTGGCACCAAAGGCGTTGGTCGAGCCAGAGATGATCCCAGCCGTTCCAATCGACAGCCCGTCCCAAAGCATGGCCTCGGATGACGGCAGAACATCGAAGTTCTCGGCCACGCCTCCGGTCGCCTCGACAAAGGCGCGTGATTGTTCAAAGTCACCGCTGCTGTCTTTCAGGCCGGCGATAATCGGACCGAATGTGGTGCGCAGGCGTGTCACCAGCGCGGTCGAAAGCGGTGCCATGGACATCTGCGGGAAGTGGTAGAGATAGATGCGCAGGTCGTCCCGGCCGATCTTTTCGACAAGATTGGCGTAATAGGAAAATAGCCCTTCATCGGACGCGTTCTTGTAATAATAGGGCGGCAGGACCAGCACATTGATATAGCCTGCCTCGACTGCAGCGCGCGTCAGCGCAACACAATCGCCCGACGCCGGCGCGCCGGTGCCAAAGATCACGCGATCCGTCTCGATCCCGGCCTCGGCAAAGACGCGGGGTAAGGCCAGCCGGTCGGCCATGGCAATCGACGTGCCTTCGCCGGTAGTTCCTGTGGGTGCGACGCCATCGCACCCCCCGGCAGGCGACATCAGATGCTGGCAATAGCTTAGCAGTTTTGGCGCGTTCAACGACCCGTCAGCATTGAAGGGTGAGACTGCGGCGGCGTAGATGCCACGTCTGGCTTTGGTCATGTTTTTTCTCTTCCTGTAGTCATTTTGCCGCCGGTTTGGCGGAACCTGTGTCTTTCCGCATCGACACCACCACCTTGATTGCATCATCCACCCGGTCGCGCGCATAGCGCAGTGCGGTTGGCAGATCGTCCATCGGGAATGTGTGTGTATGCACCAGTCTGGCGTCGAAACGTTTTTCGGCCATAAGGGCCATGGCCCGGTGCGTGGCCGAACGACCCTCGCCCCGGATGCCGTAAAGGTAGATGTTGTTGACGGCCAGCGCCCCCAGATCGAACGACACCGCTTGTTTCGGGAACGCTGCCAGACAGATCCGGCCACCCCGGTTGGTCATATGGACCGCCTGGTTCACCGTCGTTTCATTGCCGGCGCAATCAATGACATAGTCGGCGCCCTTTCCGGTCAGCTCTTTGATCCGGGTCACAACATCCTCGGTACGGGCATCGACAGTATAGTCGGCCCCCAGCTTTACCCCAATCGCATTGCGGTTTTCGCGCGTTCCAACCAGCACAACCGGGGATGCCCCCAACGCTTTGGCGACGGCAACGGCCAACAGCCCGATCGGACCCGGCCCGATGACCACGACGCTTTCGCCCGCGACCAGTCCGCCCAGTTCGGTCAACCCGTACATCGAGGTGCCAGCCGTGACGACCAGCGTGGCCTCTTCGTCCGACATCGTGTCGGGGACCTTGATCATTGTGTTGATGTTGTTGACCGCATATTCCGCGAACCCGCCATTGGTTGTGAACCCGTTGGCCCGGTGCCCTTTGTCGTGCGCACCATAGTTCAGGCCGTAGTTATGGCACGAGGTATACATGCCCATCCGGCAGCGCTTGCACTGACCGCAGCCGGCGTGGATTTCTACCGTCACCCGGTCGCCAATGGCAAATTCGTCAACCCCTGGACCCAGGGCGGCGATAGTGCCCATATACTCATGGCCAGGTGTGAAATTCTTGTTGAACGGCGCGCCGCCTTCAATCAGCGCCGGTGTGCCGTATTTGAGGATCTCAAGATCCGTCGCGCAGATCGCCACGGCGTCAATACGCACCAGAGCCTCGGCCTTTCCCGGCGCAGGCACCGGCTTAGTCGTCAGCATAAGCTGCTCTGGATCGCCCAGAACCCAGGCCCGCATCTCGTCAGGAATCGGCATGTCTTGCGACGTGTTTACGCCTTGCCAGTCACTTCCGGGCGTTTTCCGCGTCTTTGCCGATTTTTCCATGGCCATTCGCCACCTCACATTGGTCAACCAAGTTCCTTATTCTCGCACACCATGTACCAATCGAGGCGAGAATCCAAAGAAAATCTAGCATACAGTCCAAAAATAACTTAACTTTGGAGGCGAGTGCAATTTTTTTTGGACAAAAAAGTGCGTCTAGTAGACGTAATGGTCAACCAATGTGACGAGGCTTAGCGAAAAAATCGCTTTCCTACCCCCGCTGAAAGGCGTTAGAAAACCGCATCGCGCCCGCGTTGGGTACTAATCAGATTACTTTTGAACCGCAGAATCGAAGGCCAGCCAAATGATCGATCTCTA
>Ga0316206_1002794_pt1 | contig 10935 bp, 11 predicted proteins | sample 6monthpyrite_MG_FD_204942 | JGI IMG/M metagenome (GOLD analysis project Ga0316206, IMG submission 204942) | Microbial mat bacterial communities from mineral coupon in-situ incubated in ocean water Damariscotta River, Maine, United States -... | ecosystem: Environmental > Aquatic > Marine >...
CAAAGGGTTTATTAAAAAGAACAAGTTTACTCATAATATAATGAAAATCCTTAGGGCGTTTACAGTGTTAGCCATTTTTTGCGGCGCATTTCACCAGCATCGAGCTGGTCAAATAACTCATGCATCAGTTGGTCTTCAATGCCTGTCCAGCTTATGTCTTGTTTGGGGCCCTGAAATTTTGCATCAGTCACTATAGTGGTTAATTTTTTTGTCATTGGCAGGATGTGTTGATGTTCATCGACTAAATTTTGCACACGAGCTGAACCACGAAATTTCATTTTAGAAATGTGTTCTATGTTTTCTAAAATTTCTTCAACCGTTTGGTACTTGCTCAAAATTCTTGATGCCAGTGTGTATCCAATACCGGGGATGCCGGGAATGTTATCAATTTTATCACCAGATAATGCAAGCATATCAGCGATTTGTTCAGGTCGAACACCGAACTGTTTTTCAACACCTTTCTGGTCCAGCATGTTATCGCGAGCGTAATCCCACCAGAAGTCATCTTCTCCGCCAACCAGCTGGGCAAGATCCTTGTCTGCACTAACCACAGTGATGGCAAAACCTTGTTCGCGAAGCCGGTGGGCTAAGGTGCCAATGATATCGTCAGCTTCAAAACGGTTGCTTGAGTAGTCAGCAATGCCTGCAGCGCGACAAAACTGTCGACAGTAATCAAACTGTCGTATCAGCTCCTCGGGGGCGGGAGGCCGGTTTGCTTTGTATTCTGCATAGATTTCTCGTCGATATGAGTCTGTCTGGCTGGCATCAAAAGCACAGGCAATGTAACTGGCGCCTGTTTTTTTGATTAATTCGAAAAGAAATTCTGAGAAACCATAGACAGCATTGGTCGGGTTGCCGTCAATATCCACTATATTGTCGTCAAACACATGCCAGGCTCTAAAAATGTAGATACTGGAGTCAATTAAATAAGCGCGAGGCTTTTGCGAAGTAGTCATGTGTGTATTGTAATCTGAGCGGGGCAAGAGAGGAAACGGTGATTAAGTCTTATTGAAACAGTTGGCGCTTTATTATTTTACATTTACCGACTATAAGTCACTGTAGAGTGTGAATTTTGTATTGCATCGTAAAAATATTATAAAAAGCAGTATCAGGGGATAGAGAGGTAAATGGATACCAAGTCTTATAAAATTGATAGCGCAACGGAATATAATCGGGTAAAAAAAGCAATTTCTAAAAAGAATCAGCCCAGTAAAATCATGCGCTTTTTGATGAATTCACTTGAGTCATACCGGCAGTCGAGAAAATTAGGCTGGTCTCGGCCCTGGAACAAATACGATTTAACGGTTTTTCAGAGCTTTAAATTACGTGTTAATGAGGATCAACAGTTATTTGAATTGGGAAGGCTGATACTTGATCAGGATGTTGCAATGCCAGAGTCTGTAAAATATTTTGTAGAGGAGTTGCTGGCTGATGAAGAGCGCCTGATGGGATTTTTGTTTGTGCATGATTTCAATGATGATGATCATCAGTATGAAGGTGTTACTCTAAGCTTGGGCAGAATTAAAGATAAAAAGTTTCGAGACCGAATCGATCTGATTTTTGAATCGCCTGTTGAAAATGGTTTAAGTCAGGGTTTTTCCAGAATTCGTGTCTTTATTGATCCTTATATGGGCGTTAAGGAACCACTCTGGACCCGTATCGTATCTCAAAATATGTCTCATCACGCATTTGAGTTGTTTGACAGATTGTCAGCATGTTCATGGGGCTGGGCTGAAAAGAAAGAACGAGTTTGGCACCACTGGACATCAAATTATATCGATTACTTTGCCCCTCGTTCAAAGCCGTTGAACATGAGTTATTTCTATCAGGCGGGACTACCTGATAGCAGAATTAGCAATAAGGATGAGCAGGCTGCCTGATCATAAGTTTTAAATTTAACAAAAGGCAGTCTTTTTAAAGTCTGCCTTTTTTATGAGATATGAGAATTTAACATGTGGAATCTGATTAGCAGGAGCAGCAAGCTTATTAGGCTGTTTTTCGGATTCCGTCGTCTTTCAAATTCTACTGATAATCAAAATCAACAGCGAGCCAGGTTGGCTTTAATGCAGCAATTTGCGGATGCTCGTGGGGTTACCATGAAAATTGGCCAGTTGATGGCCGCAGCAAACGATAAAGATGATGCTTTTAATTCACTGATTACATCAATAGAGCCCCTGCCTTTAAAACAAGTGTTACCCTCAATTGAAGCGTCTTTAGGGTGTAGCTGGAAAAAAACATTCAAATCAATTGACGAATCAACTGCTGCAGCTTCTCTGGGGCAAGTACATCATGCGGTGTTACTAAGCGGTGAAGAAGTGGCTGTTAAAGTGCAATACCCTGACATACAACAAGCCATTAATTCTGAGATGAGATTGCTGGGCATGATGCCTAAAGCAGGGCCTGTGAAACAATGGAGTTTTGATCTTGATGGTTATCGCCATGCCTTGAAAGAAAATATGGATGAGGAGCTGGATTATCGACACGAAGCAAAAAATCAGTCATTTTTTTTACAGCAAGTAAAATTACCTTTGCTGGTAGTTCCAAAAATAATTGAAGAGCTATCTAGTGAAAAACTTCTGGTACAAAGCTGGGAAGAAGGCGTGTTTCTTGAGCAAGCTGTAAACTGGCCACAACAAGATCGTGAACAAATTGCTAAAACATTGCTCATCCTGTTGTTAACGAGTCTGTTTAAAACTCGTCGTCTGCATGCGGACCCGCATATGGGGAACAGTTATTTTCGACACCACCCAGAGCAGGGTGTGGAAATGGTGTTGATGGATTATGGATGCACCATAGACTTGAGTGAGCAGCAAAGTCTTTCATTGCTGAAACTCATCATTGCTATCAGAGAAAAAATATCGGTTCAGCCTCTACGGTATTTTGCGGCGATGGGATTTGATGCAGAAAAGCTTTCCCATATTGAGCCTCGTTTGCCGATGTTGTGTTTATATCTTTTTGCACCTTTTATAGAAGATAAAAAATTTATCCTGCAGCAATGGCAGTTGGGTAAAAAAATTACCGACTTACTGGCAGATGAGCGCTGGTGGTTTCGTTCTGCCGGCCCTGCAAAACTAATTTTTATTATGCGGGCTTTTCAGGGGGTGGTTCAGCAGCTGCAGTGTTTAAAAATTAATCTGAACTGGGGAGAAGTTTTATATGAAGTTCTACCGGATGAGTTATTAGATAAGGCAAGGGCGTATCAGTGCCCTGTAGTTACAACATCCGAAACAGTCGTGGCACTTGCCAGTCGTTTAAAGGTTAAAGTGGTTAAACAAGGGATTACGAAGGCTGAGGTTGATTTGCCGGCAGAGGCAGTATTGGATCTCGAAAAATTTATTCCTGAAGAAATTCAACTAAAATTAAGCCAGGCATCAGAAATTGATCTGAAAAATATTATTGAGAAAGTCAGGCAAAGTGGTATTGAGGCACAACTGGTGTTTGAATATGAAGATGATGAACAGCAATACCGGGTATGGCTAGAGTAATATTCGATAAAGCCAGGACCAACCCGTTTTATATGCATAATGACTAAAATAGAGAAATTTGGAGCCAGAGATACATGTCACAGAAAATAGGTGACCAGAGAAAAAATAAACGATTCACATCGAATGGTAATCTTCAGTCAGAAGTTATCGTATCTGAAGATTGTCCTGAGCTGGCTGGGCAGAATATCCCCTGTGAATCTATAAATATATCCGCCGAGGGTATTCAGATCTCCCTGAAAGATCATGTTCCAGTGGGAACTAAGCTGGACTTGTGGGTTTCTATCCCTAAAAGCCAACAAAAAACCTTTCATTTAATTGCCAGTGTGTGCTGGATAAAGCTAACAAAAGACGAGTCAGGCTATCGCTCGGGGCTTGAAGTCACAGAAAGTGACATTAAAGACCTGAAAAACTGGTATAGCTTAGGGTTTCCTGAGAAAAAAACATTGTAAATATTTTGTGCCTTTTGTCAGAAGCATATTTATTTTTATCTCAATTTGGCTAGACTGATAATTGAATTGTCTATATTTTAGACGGGATACGGGCTTTCAAAGTCTAGAAAATAAGGAAGTTGTTTGTTCAGGTGTATGATTAATAAGGAAATTTTATGTTAACTGCTCAAAATCATAGAAAAAATAGTCGTTATGCTCGACAGGACCGGTTATTGGCTCAGGTTACCGCCTCGCTGCAAACAGCAGAAATTGAGAGTTCTACACGACCAGCCAAAACTCTCGATATTTCTAAACGAGGGTTACGTATTATGGGTAACGATAGTCTTCCTGTTGGTGCCATGGTGGATCTCTGGGTGGAAGTCACTGGTTTGAAAGGCAAGTTTTATCTGAATAGCGAAGTTCGCTGGTCTAAAATCGATGACCGGCTTGGTTATGTGATGGGGCTGGAATTGAGAGAAGGACTGGGTAGTGATATAGGTCACTGGGAGCGCCTTTTTGAAAAAAAGTCGTCAACTAAGACTCAGCGTCAGACTAATGATGCCTGGGGTAATGCTATTTAGGTCAAGTATGGTACCCAGATTAATCGTTTGTCATTAGTCTGGATATCATCAAAAGCTGCTTTGCCCAGCTTCCGTGTAGCCACTCAACAAAATATCTAAAGCACCCTCCATAAACTCTTCATGATTTAAAGCAGTTCGATGTCTTTTTTAACCATATCGACAGATTTATTAAAGGCTTGTCGTTCTTCGTCATTAAATTCAAGTTCGATGACTTTTTCCATGCCGTTTTTACCCAGTACCGTGGGAACGCCAATGGCTATTTTATCGCAGTTATATTCATTTTCTAAAATAGCGACTGATGGCAAAATACGTTTACGGTCATGCACGATGGCATCGACCATAGTTGCTACAGCCGCAGCAGGGGCATCATAAGCACTGCTGTTTTGCCTTAGGGCTAAGATCTCAGCGCCGCCATTGCGGGTACGTTCAACAATGCTATCAATAGTTTTCGAGTCAAGGAAATTGGCAACAGGAATACCAGAAATGGTTGTGTAGCGCATCATCGGTACCATGGAATCACCATGGCCACCTAACACCATGGCATCGATATCCAGCGCTGAATAACCCGTCTCCATTGCAATGAAACTGGCCATTCGTGTTGCATCGAGAACGCCGGCCTGACCAAATACCCGGTTACGGGGCCAGCCACAAACAGTCCATGCACGGTAGGTTAATATGTCGACCGGGTTAGAAACGAAAAGCAGCATCGCGTCAGGTGCAAACTGCATGGCATTTTTTACAATTTCATCGGTGATTTTTACATTGGTTTCAAGAACGTCGGAGCGTGACATACCAGGTTTGCGGGGAATGCCAGCAGTGATAATGATGAGGTCTGCATTGTTCATCATTTCGGGGTTATTGCCGCCAGCCACTTTGGTATCAAACTGAAAAAGAGGAGCATCTTCCTGAATATCAAGTGCCGCACCTTCTGCTGCACCTTCTCGAACATCGATAAGAACCAGTTCGCGACATAAGTCGCGGCTGGCTATAAATTGTGCAGTCGATTCACCGACACGTCCTGCCCCGACAATAACGATTTTGTTCATACTCTTCTCCCTGTTTGAATTTTTACCTTTATTTACTAATAAGTTTAGCAGCAGATTTCAAAACAGGGATTGAGTTGGTTAGCTTATTTGTCCGGGTTAATCCGGGCCACGCCAGATTCAATAGCGGCATCAGCAACGGCCTGAGGAATACGTTCCAGTAAACGGGGGTCGAGTGGTTTTGGGATGATGTAATCAGCGCCAAACTCAAGGTGCTCCAGTTCATAGGCTTCCAGAACTTTTTTGGGCACTGGTTCGTGAGCTAATGCGCTTAATGCATGGACGCAGGCGATTAACATTTCCTGCGTTATTTTTGATGCACGCACATCTAATGCGCCCCTGAAAATATACGGGAAACCAAGCACATTATTTATTTGGTTGGGGTAGTCGCTGCGTCCGGTCGCCATCACCAGATCATCGCGAGTTAAATGAGCTAATTCTGGTAGAATTTCAGGATCTGGATTAGACAATGCAAAAATGATTGGCTTTTCTGCCATGGTCAGTAGCATGTCTTTTGATAATAAATCCGGGCCTGACACACCAATAAACACATCAGCACCGTTGACTGCATCGGCTAATGTACGACGTTCTGTTTCGACAGCAAATTGCTGTTTGTATTTATTCAGATCAGTCCTTTCAGAATGAATAATGCCATTACGATCAACCATGAAAAGATTTTCTTTAGGTGCGCCTAAGGCATTTAATAGTTTCATTGAAGCAATACCAGCCGCGCCGGCACCCAGACAAACCACACGGACTTCTTCAATTTTTTTATTTTGAAGTTTTAAAGCGTTGATTAAACCGGCAGCAATGATAATAGCTGTACCATGCTGATCATCATGAAAAACAGGAATGTCTAACATCTCCTGAAGAGTTTCTTCAATTTCAAAACATTTCGGGGCGGTGATGTCTTCCAGATTGATGCCACCAAAAGTGGGAGCAATTCGAGCGACTGTATCAATAAAGTCCTGTGGTTCATCTGCGTCGACTTCAATATCAAAGACGTCGATATTGGCAAAGTGTTTAAACAGAACCGCTTTACCTTCCATTACAGGCTTGCCTGCCAGAGAGCCGACATTGCCTAGGCCAAGCACGGCACTGCCATCAGTTATCACGCCAACCAGGTTTCCTTTGGCTGTGTATTTGTAAGCATCTTCTGGTTTTTTAGCAATGGCTCTTACTGGTTCGGCAACGCCCGGGGTATAAGCAAGTGATAGGTCAGACTGAGTTTCGCAAGGCTTAGTGGTTTCCACACTAATTTTTCCTGGCTGTGGGTTCTGATGGTAATCAAGAGCGGCACGTTTGAGTTCTGCAGACATAAGGAACGGCTTCCGGTAAATGGATAAGTTAATCCGTCAAGTTTACCACCGCTATCGTTTGAATGCTGACGCTTTTTATTTGTGAAAAAGTATCTCTAACGTTGCTTTATTGCAGAAGGGTGTCGTAAAGAAATTTGGGCTTTACCACTGTAATGACTAACCCAGCCTTTAATGGCGATGGTTTTACCGACAAGGGTATGTAGTGGATATGAAAAATATTTGATATCTGTTTTTCTAATACGTGCAGAGAAGTTGTTCTGAAAGTTTAGCCAGAAGGCTTTTTTACTTTCTCCAATATGACTGACCTTAGCTTCGATAATGTGAAAGCCTTTGTGTTCAGATGTGAGCACACTGGCAGGGATGCTTTTATATTTTGGGTGATCCCATATTCTCTTTTTCTGAGCTTTTGCCTGATCTTCATATTGCTGATAGCAGAGGCTAAATTGCTGGTTAGGTGGCGTGGTGAAAGCCACTGCGAGTCCGGCGTTTAATAATCGAGTTTGTAACAGGCTGCCATCTGATAGCTGGATATGAAATAGCTGGCGGCCGTACTTGTCCGATGCTTCTTTACCCGGCATAAGGTTAACCTGACTACCCAGTTGCTTGATGAGATTGCGGGCATAATCTCTGGCTTCTTTAGCGAAAGCTTGTTCTGGCTGTAACTGATATCTGTTTTTACGAGCTAATTCTGGTGTATCGATACCTATCAGTCGCACTTTTCTGTTATCGCTTAAGTGGACAGTATCACCATCATGGATATATCTGATAACGGCCTTTTCACTTGAAACAAAAGCAGGGCAGTTTTCCGGGGGACGGACTTGAGCGTGGGCCGGCAATGCTAAATGACAGGCAATAAAAAAGGCACTTAAAATAAGCGCCTTTCTCAATCTTCGAAATTTCACGATGGAATTTTCAGGAAGATAGATAAATCTATTTTTTACCACCGAAGCGACGGTTGAACTTATCAACCTGGCCAGCAGTATCAACGATCTTCTGTTTACCGGTGTAGAAAGGATGACATTGTGAACAAACATCAATGTGCAACTCTTCTTTGCCGTACGTAGAACCTGTAGTAAAAATGCTACCGCAACTGCATGTTACGTTAACTTCATTGTATTTTGGGTGTATATCTGAGCGCATTTGACAAATCCTCAGAGTCAGTTGCTTATGGAAAACGCGGTATTTTAATGAGTTATTCGACGCAGAGCAAGCTATTGATGAAAATTAACAAAAAATGATGTCTGAACGGCACTAAAAGGGCATTGAATGTGCGTTATATTGTACCCAGAATAGATAAAAATGTTATATGCTTTATGAGATAAGTATGATTTTTTAGGACAGATAAAAAGGATTAAAACATGAAAATGTCGATTTTTGGCATGTTGTTTATTTTAGTGGCATTAACCGTTGGTCCATTGGTTTATTTCAATGGCGGCTCAGAGTATTTGAGTTCGATGTTTTCAAAATCAAACAAACCTCAAATTAACAGGGACGTGGTCTATGCGCCTGTTACGACCGATGAAAGGGTTAAAGTTTTTAAATGGAAAGATGAGAATGGTGTCTGGCAGTTTGGTGGTTCGCCTCCACCAGGTACAAGAGGTGTCGAAACCATGACATTGCAACCAAACATGAACGTTATGAAACCGATAGATATACCTGAAGAAGAGTCAGAATCAGGCCGTTCAGGGGTTGTGAGTCTTGGTTATGATAATAAATCTGGCCGCTCTAAAGATAAAAAAGACAAAGATGGTGTTGGTATTTCAAAAGAATCGCTAGAAAACCCATATGCGCCAGACAGTATTTCTGAACTGATGAAAAGCTCGCAAAACCTTCAGGGTGTGCTTAATCAGCGTCAGCAGATGCAACAGGGCATAACGGGCAAATAACAACATTTTTTAAGTCATGGATGGGCGCTAGTATCAGTCGTTAAGAAAAATCATCTGCAGGTCATTCAGAAATAAAAATCCCTGTTGAGTAGGCCTAATAAGCTGGTCTGTTATCTCTAACAGGCCTTTTGATGCTGCCAGATCTAATTTGGATTGAACACTCGATAAAGCCTGACCGGTATGCGCTGCATATAGCTCAGGCGTAAAACCTGATTTGAGTCGTAATGCGTTTAGCATGAACTCAAAGTCCATTTGATCAACACTGATGTCATGTTGCTGATTTATCACTGAGTCGTTTCCAGCGTGTTGCATATAAGCTTTAGGCTGTTTTAGCTTACTTGTTCTAAAGACCCGATTGTTGTTTGCCTGGCTTATCTTGGCATGCGCACCGGCCCCAATACCCAGGTAATCACCAAACTCCCAGTAATTCATATTGTGCCTGCTTTGCTTATTTGGCTGAGCGTAGGCTGATACCTCATATTGTTCAAAACCATACTTAGTCAGCAAAGATTGACTGCTGTCCTGCATCTCCCAAATCAGGTCATTTTCAGGTAATCGCTTTGGTGTGTGGGCGTGGAAATAAGTATTGGGTTCTATTGTCAGCTGATATTGCGAAAGGTGTGTTGGCTGGCAATCCAGAGCGGTTTTTAAATCAGAAAGAACGTCGGTGGTGCTTTGTCCCGGTAATGCATACATTAAATCGAGATTAAAATTTTCAAATCCCGCTTTATGAACCATATCAATAGCACGTCTGGCTTCAAGTCCGCTGTGTATGCGGCCCAGCGATGACAGGTATTGATCATTGAAACTCTGGATACCTATGGATAAGCGGTTGATGCCCAGTTGTCGGTAATCAGAAAACTTTTCCTGTTCAAAGGTACCTGGGTTGGCTTCGAGTGTAATTTCCATGTCGGAGATACCCGGTAAGACAGCATGGATATGGCTTAATAATCGGTCGTATGCTTTTGCTGAGAACAGGCTTGGCGTGCCGCCACCAATAAAAATACTGCTAAGGCGTCGTCCCCAGATCTGAGGCAGCTCGGTATTGATGTCTCTGATCAGTGCATCGATGTAGGCTTCTTCTGGTAACTGCTCGGGTGCAGCGTGAGAGTTGAAGTCACAATACGGGCATTTTTTTACGCACCACGGAATATGTATGTAAAGGCTAAGTGGGGGTAGTGTTTCAAGCTGGCGAGATGCAGATTTATCCATTGTTGGAGGGATAAGCTAAAAACCCTGGCTTAATACGTTTTCAAAATCTTCTGTGATGTCTTCAATATCATCCGGATTAAGCTTTAATAACATGGTCAGTGTTTCGATGCTCTCTGGCATGGTTTCAGAGACTCGTGTATTACCGTAAATCTGAGATTCCATTTGATGCGCCAGTGACAGGATTGCCAGTATTTTGTCATCATCGTTCGTAATTTTAGTCAGCGCGGGTCGATTGTGGAAATGCTCAATCAAACCTGTCATTTCTTTTGGTAATTTTAACTTGGCCAGCGATTCTGGTGAAATATCGTCATGGCTGTAGCCGAGCGTATCTTTTTCTGCCTGATCGAGTTCAATTTTATTATCCAGGGCGTTCTGATAAATCCCATCATATTCTTTCAGGTTAACGGCTAAGGTCATGGCGCCTATATCGTGAATAGTCGCCAGAAATTCAACCTTGTCCTGTAAAGAGCGGTCAACAACACGGGCAATCAATTTAGCCAGTGCTGAGACTCCCATGCAATGTTCCCAGATGGATTGACTGGCTTTGGTTGGAGGTGTGTTAAATCCTCGCATGGTTGCGATCAGGATGGTCGTAGCAACGTTTTTAATGCCAAGCATATTAACGGCTTTGCTGACGGAAGTTATTTTAATCAGGCGTCTGTATAACGGTGAGTTGGCGTATTTCATTACGGTCGCCGCCAAAACAGGGTCACGGCTGATGACGTCGCTTAAAATAGGAAGGTCTACATGAACTTCAGACAACATCTCCATAATTTGAATGCCCTCCGGTGACGGGCTGGGCATTTTGAATTCAGAGATATTAATGGACATGAGAGTTGGTACGCTACAAAACAAAAAATGAATTATAGCAAACCAGGTGTCAGATGTTGGCTAAGCTGACCATAAATTTATTAAATCTATGGTTTACCAGATAAACGAATAACTGAATTGCAGGATGATGGCATCAAGGTCAGGATACAG
>Ga0316206_1002795_pt1 | contig 10935 bp, 7 predicted proteins | sample 6monthpyrite_MG_FD_204942 | JGI IMG/M metagenome (GOLD analysis project Ga0316206, IMG submission 204942) | Microbial mat bacterial communities from mineral coupon in-situ incubated in ocean water Damariscotta River, Maine, United States -... | ecosystem: Environmental > Aquatic > Marine >...
AGTTAATTGAAACCAACGCTGAAACTGGGCAGGAGCGCATTACTAAAAATTGTCTGTTTCAGCTAATGCCTAATTTATTAGTGGAAGTGATTAAAGCCAGCAATCGCCCTGCTGCAGAAATTAGTGCGATGCGTGTAGAGGCTATCAGTAATATGCAGCACCTTGTGCAAACAGTTACGCATCAAATTCCAGTCATAAATAATAAAGAACAGGGGTAGTAAAGTTACTGTCCTGAAATTTATTTTTGAAGATGTGATTAAACGTCTAAAACTTATAACCAATGCTTATACCAGGAAAAATAGTTAGCAATGTTTCGGTCGCTTTTTCGGATGAGCCAGAATTAGAGTATTCATTGTCAGTATATTGGAGTGAAATACTCGCATTTACATTCCAGCCTGAAGGCCATTGCCATCTATATCCTGTGCCAACTCCAAAAAGAGCAGTGTCTACATCGCTGTATCGAAAACCATTTACAGTTTCATTTACATCACTTATGTCATATTTTCCTAAAAATGTACCTAAATACATAGTGTCTTTTTTAGGATTATAATAGTAGCGGTATGAGAGCCTTTCTGGAAGGCCAATGCCAAATGCATGGTTGTTACGCTGATACTCAATACCTACCACGCCAATAAAAGGTGACAAGCCAAACATAACGTTAAAAGGAGATTCATTGTTTGGTGTTAATGTGTTTTCTGTTGTCTTTATGGTTTCTTTATCTGCATAACATGAAATAGAAATGAGTAATAAAAGACTAGCCCTAAATAAAAAAATCATTGTATTGTTTTATTCCCTATTTTTTAATTGGTTCTGGTAATGTTTGTTGGAATTAATTAATACTTTTTTAGCTTCAGCATGACCATTTTCAGCGGCCTTTTCTAAATAGTATTTTGTTTCGGTGGGTGACTTTTTTTGCAACAGGCTGGCCAGCATGAACTGGCCGTGAGCATGACCTAAGTCTGCACCTTTCTGATAATACTCTTCTGCAATTTTTAAATCTTTGGCTACGCCTTTTCCCAACAGATAAATTTCACCTAGCATTATGAGTGAATGAGCGTCATCATACTCTGCGGCATCTTTACATAATCTGATTGCCGTTGCATAGTTTTTTTCTACACCTTGACCATAAAGATATAAGTTACATAAATTGCCAGACGCTCTTACCGAGGGCCAATAACTTATAGATTCAGCGTATGACTCCGCTGCCTTTTGATAATCACCGTCTTGATAGGCTTTTATTCCTCGTTGTAAATATAAGGCCGAAAGCTCTTGTCTTGCATTGTTTTCTGATTCGGATCCAAGTACCCAATTTGGTATTAAAAGAATAGTTAATAATATAAATAATTTTCCCATGAGTTTTCAAATTAATGTCGCATGAAAATCACAGGTTCTTTCGCGATCATAAATCAAATCCCTTTGTTTTATATCCTGCCTTTTACTTGAGGTAAATTTAATTTTGTCCTTTTGACAGCATGTCTCTAGCTCATGGAAGTAATAATATAACTGATAACTTTGTTTTTACGGATCAATAAATAACCTTTTCTTCCATGCAGTTTTGTCCATGTCTCTTTTTTTGTGACAAAAGACATGAAACAATCGCCATCTTGAAAATCGTCTTTAAGCTTTAGCCACTGTTTGTGTATTCTTCCAAAAGGTATTTTTTTTTGTTCCCCACCTTCAACATATACTAGCTTCATCTCCATAGTCTCAATTTCTGAGGAGTTGCCAATTATTTTCACAATTACAGGAGTATCAAATTGTCGCGCAACTTCATTAATACTGCATTCTTCATTAGAGTGAACCTGACTTGTCACTAAAGTTAATCCTAAAAAATAAATAAAATTTAACATCTAAAAACGACTCCTTGCATCTCGGTGGTTTCTGCGATAAGGCTCATTGAAATTACGATCCATAAAATCATTTGTTCTAGCGATAGGTTCTTTTTCAAATCTTTCAGTAAACAATACATAGTCATTGCCTGAATATGCAGGTTGAGTAGAATGAACTACTTCGTGAAAAATTATCCTTTCAATACTAAACGGTGCGTATTCAGGATAGTTGTCTCGATATCTATCTTGAGCCGCATAATTATCAGAAAATCGACTATCAAAGTCGGGTGGCTCAATGGTTAAGTAATCTAAAGTCATAGTGCCAGGGTTTAAATTGATTGTTGGTGGAGTTGTCGTACTGTTATAACTAGTATCTACCAATAAATCAAAAGTGTAGTTAAAACCACCTGCTGCGATTTCCATCTCTAAAAATTCTGGAAAAGCACGTAATTGCCCTAATGCATACCAAACATCTGTTTGGAATTGCTCAAGACCCCCTGTATATAAATTATAGTTTGGAGTATACGGAGTGAGATTTGATATTGTACCCAATGAATTACCACCAGAAGATATATTATCAACATTAGACCTGCTTTGTCCTGAATCACTCCGCCGGCTAGACCCACCACCAGTATCAAAACTTCCTTCATGGGTATAACCACCCTCACCACCTTCAGGTAGATTCTCTCTTCCCCAGTCATCAAGTCTGTCAAAGAAGTCATCTGTGTTATCCCATGCATTAGCCCATGCATCATCCAAAAAGTTCCATGAGCGTGTTCCAAAGTCTTTCACGCTGCCCCACGCATCACTTAGACTTCTAAATCCACTAGGATCTGTAAACGCCATCGGGTTATTCATCACATAACTATAACGATTTAAGCTTTGCAAATTATTCGGTGCCTGCACTAACGGATCGGCACTTAAGAACCGTGATATTTTCGGATCATAAACCCGGCCATTCATGTGAATCAGCCCCAGTTTATCCAGGTGCTCATGGCCCGTATAGCCACGAGGTAGAGATTCAATAAAACTGCTGATAAAGCTCTGGCCAGAAATTGGCCGTCTTGCACCAAAGGCACTGTAATCTAAATGCGCTTTAACCTGGCCGCTTTCATCGGTTGATGCAACAACAGTGCCCTGTGTGTCTCTTAATAAATACTCAGTATTGGTTACGTTATTACTTCTACGCGTATGTATCGCGATGGTTTGCCCCGCTGCACGAATATAGTGTTTGTATTCTGTCAGTGTGCCTTTAACCACTTTCTCAAACGAGTCATTCACATAATGTGTAACCTGAGTTGTGCCTGCGGTTTTGTCTAAATCGATATGACGAAAGCGAGAACGCTCAGGGCCATAGTCAAAACGAGAGCTCGCCGCAGCATTAAAAATGTGCACGGGTTTGTTATAGCTAGACCAGATAACCGTTCGCCCAGCACCTGAATCTAAACTGCCATTTGCATCATAGATATAATCGTTAGCCCCTGCGGTTTTTACTGCATGTGGCCGGTCGGGGTAATAGGTGTATGCGCCAACACCGGTTTTACTTTCAATATTACCTAAACCATCGTAAACCGTAGTCACATTTCCCATGTTATTGATATTAACATCGGTTAAACGATTTAAATCGTCGTAAATATAGCCTTCTACCAGCACCGTAGCCGCGTTCTGGTCACGTTGCGTGGTTCTTCCTGTAACATTCCCGATACTGTCATAATTATAAACGGCATCGTATATCGTTGTCGCATTACCCATGTTTAACCAGGTTGTACGGCCACCGGAGTCGAAGTTACGCATTATTTGTATATTGTTGCCGTAATGATCCGATTGTACCTGACCATCTGCTCGTCTGAAATCAGCTTGCCAATACGTTGAAGCACCATTGGTGCTGGTGACTTTTTGCAGGAAGCCATTTTGATAAGCATGTTTAACAGCAAATCGACCGACACTGTTGGGGTAACTTATGGTATTGAGGCGGCCATAAACATCATAATTGGTATCGGTACGATAGCTCGCACCTAAAATATTTACGGTACTGTAAGAGGGACGACCATAAAGATCATAATAAATATCTTTTCTATAACCATTTGAGCTAGTGGTGTAGTCGAGTTTACCAATGGCTTTATAGCGTGGCGTATTACCGGCTTTCTTATTGTCGTTATAGAACCACTGACTAATTAGCCCATCGTGGTCGGTACGTTTTGTCATGCGCCCCAGCACATCATATTGCATAAGGGTTGTCTGGTTCTTTGCATCCTTTTGGGTTTCTAGTTCACCTAATACATTATAGGTGTAGACCCAACGACCCATATCCGGATCATTCATCCATTTTTTTCTGCCAAACTTGTCGTATTCAACGGTGACTGCATTATCTACATTCATTGGGTCAGTCGTTGTTGTACGCTGCCCATTTGCGTTATAACCAAATTTTAATAATTGGTTCGCATTGTCCAGTGTTGAAATTAATTGACCGATTGCGTTATAGGTATCAACTTTTGTTTCTATGCGTGAAGGGTTTATGATGTTTGCCGTAGTGGTGGTAGTAAAACCATCATAAGTGACATCAACTACAGTGCCCGTCGAACTGGTTTGTTGAATAATTCTGTCAATACGATCATATACATACAACTCAGGATTCTTTTCATTGCTATCAGAGCTGAAGTAAGGTTGTGTTTTGGCGACAATTCTACCCTGCCAATCATAGTTGGTATCAACATAAACGGGCGAGTTATCAAACGCCCTGGATTCACGGCGCACTTCACGGCCAAACTTATCAAAATAAGATTTAACCGGCGGTGTATATTCAGTTAATGAAGAACCCCCTTTTTGGCGGGTTGTTACAATGTAACTGACATTTTGATTATAATAGGCGGGTAAAATAGCCGGTATGTTACAGATGTGACCAAAATTAATATCACACCATTCGCGGGTAATTTCAGTGCGGGTTCCGTTAGCCGTTTGTATGGCTTCTTGACGCCCAAAGCTATCATATTCATATGTCGTCGTTAAACCATTGGGGCCGGTTCTGCTCTTTAAAACACCGAAACGTGCATCATAGGCTCGGGTTTCGGTATGATCCATGGCATTTTTTATGGTTTCTGGAAATATGCCGTTTGTATCATATATTGTTGTTGATGTTCTTGTGGCAATATCTGCACCGGATGTGGTAACGGATTTTCTATTGCCAAAATTATCATAACCGTAAGTTTTCATTAGCTCATCAGCGGTGCCGGGCTCTAGTGTTTCTGTTTCTAATAAGCCATTTGGCTTGTAGGTGAAGGCTTTATTTACGACCTCTGAAATCAAGTGACCATAGTCAACTTCTGAATGAGTAGATGTGCTGGTGAGCTGGCCTATTTCATACCATGCGGCTGGTGAGTATTTTTTGTCGAATTCATTATCAATAACCGTTTTAAAATGCTCGCCACCTGGCGTTGTTGTTGTTACTGTTTTTAAGTCAGTATTGCCGAATTTATCTAGTGTCGTATCCGTTGTGACAGTGCTAAATAGGGCCTTGTCTAATTCATAATTAGTCGTTGTGCTTTTACTCGTATAGGGTAAATACATACCGCTGTTTGATTTAAAATCCGTTTTAATAATATTAGTTGTGTGTGTTAGTTTCTTGCCATTATGAGCAACAGATGAAGACATTAACATCCCAATATATGGGGATTTTTGTCCATAAATATTGGTTTTTGTAAGTATGCTTGGCCAGTCTAATGAACTCATTAGACGAAAGCCTAAGCTTCGTCGTGCTAGTAAATCATATTTTAAACCTGCGTACTTATAAGTCTTATAATTGAAGCTATCTGCAACACTATCTACAACTACTTTACTTACAACTTTCATAGAGCTTTGTATGTCTACTACTGGGTACTCAGCGTCATTGTCTTTTGTATAAACATCGCTATTTGTTAATGACTCATAGCTGATCGTAGTCTGAACACCGGTGCCAGATGTAATGCCAATAATTTTACTTGGTTTTTTACCATTGATTGTGCATCGAACATTTGAAACAGTAAGTCTGCAATAATCAGCTCGCCCATCACCATTAAAATCAACCCAACGATTTCCTGGAACTTCACTTCCTATATTTAGCTGTCCAGACGTAAACGTAGCACCAAACCCAGTTCCGGTTGATTCTGTGCATTGAATTTTATACCCACCAACAGCACGACAATAATCCACTTTTCCATCGCCGTTAAAGTCAACCCAGCTTTTTGCGAACTCGCTATAATTTGTTCCAGTTCCTATTCTTGCAGAGGTGTATGTATTACCAAAACCTGCACCTGTTGACTCGGTACACTGAATATGGGATGAGTCTATTACTCGACAAAAATCAGCTTTTCCATCGCCATTAAAATCGACCCAGCTTCTTACTGGATTAATATTATAATCTGTGTCGTCATAACCTAGATTTAAGGCACCAGAAGTATATGTCGCTCCAAATCCTGTGCCAGTCGATACAGTACATTGAAGACTTCTTGTTCCATATGAACGGCAATAATCGATTTTTCCATCACCATTAAAGTCAACCCAGGATTTTGCAAGATCCCTATCTCTTATGTTAAGTGTAGATGTATACGTGGCACCAAATCCTGTACCTGTTGATACCGTACACTTGACTCGAGATCTATCATCCACTCTACAAAAATCAGCTTTACCATCTCCATTGAAATCACCCCAGCTAACAGCATAACCTAAGCTTAGTGCTCCTAAAGAATAGGTCGCTCCGAATCCAGTTGCCGTTAAAACGGTACATTGAACAGCAGAATTGTTAAGATCTGCTAGGCAGTAGTCATCTCGTCCATCACCATTGAAATCAGCCCATTGTCTACTAATTCCACTCTGGTTGAGTCGTAAATTTGATGCGCCTGATTTGAATGTGGCTCCGAAACCTGAATTTATTGCTACAGTACACTGAATTTTATAGCGACTTTTTAGACAAAAATCAGCACGTCCATCACCGTCTATATCAGCCCAGCTTATCGAGTCATCCTCTCCTACATTAATATATTCTGATTTTATGTCGCCTAAAAATTGATTATTAACAACGTCCCAATCAAATTTGGTGCTTTTTTTGCATTCTAATCCAACGCATTGATTGATCTCTTTTAGTCTTGTCCCGTTTACTAAACCGTCATTGTCGTACCTTAATGTGTAACTTGTTACTGGATCTGGATTCGAATCAGACCTTGTTTCAATCGATTTTAGTCGTGCCGAATTGCTTAGTTTGGCGCCAGAAATGTAATAATTAAGAATGTCAGGTCTATTCTCATAAGAAAACTGTACGGAAGCATTTGCAGCGCCTGCGTAATTCATACTAGCTATTCTATGAACACCATTCGCTACATCTATGAAATATGAATACTCAATTGTATTCTGGTGTTGGTCGGCAATTTCACTGATTGCCCAGCTTAAAATATGCTCCGTGCTTGCATTGTATTTTCTAACTTTTTTAATAGAGTTTCCTGTGTTACCGTATTTTGCGATACGCCCATTTTTAGTCTCTACCTTAAAGCCAGAGCCAAATCGTGTAACTTTCAAGAATGATTCAATTTCAGTACGATACTCAGCTGCACTCCAATATCCAGAATCTGTGTTACTGCCCGAAATTGCTATTAATTTTTGGCCATCAATGCATAAACGATCATCCTGAGTAAAGTCAACTGAATGTACTTCATCGTCTATAGCCAGTGTTTTGTTGCAACGGTAAATAGATGATAGTCCTTTGACTTTCCAGCCTAGTCCTAACATCCCTGTTTCAATTCGACTATTATAAATAAATGCCAACTCAGGCTGCAGTCCATTTATACCGGGTGGAATTTCGACAGGGATGTTATATGTAGCTGCACCAGTTTTTGACACATTGAATTCGCCAGCAATCGCTCCAACACGTTCTACAGCTTGCGTGTTTGTGACAAAAGAAAAACATACGATAGCGATTAGTAACAGTTTTTTAACTGTCATGAGGTGCAGCTTTGACATCTAGTTGGCCCTTGAATTTATTATTTATTATTTGTTGTTATTTTTTAACTTAAATTTTATGAAGTGATATTAACCTGACGGGGTTGTTAATTAATATAGAAAGTTCGCAGTGAATGTCTGATTTTCTTGTAAGGATTTTCCTGCGCTTGTGAATATTTGTTGTTGCACTGTAAAATGAAAGGCTGCGTGTTTGAATAGAGTGAAGTAATTTTCAGAATAAGAATATTGTAAATTATCAATGATATTGTATATAAATACATAAAAGCCATAAATTTGCGGATTTGGCTTTGGTTAAAAATCACACAAATATTAATTAAGCGCATCCGGATGCACCCGATAAACTCCTTTGCGTACCCGAAACACAAACTTGGTGTGGCTCATTGTATATTGCCCCGGCTCAATGGTAGCGGCGGGTAAAAATGATAAGATGTACTGGGTTTTAATATCGGAAAAATATTCTCTAAATTCCTGCAATGTGATCATCGTGCCCTGGTCGTCCATGGTGCCTAACTCGCCGTTTTTAACCGCTTCGATAAAACGATCTTTTAGCTTCATAATGTCCTGCCTGTAAATTACCTGTCAATTATTGGAAACCGGCGCTTTGTAAAAAGCGTCGGTAGCAACCACCTGGCTAATGCGTTTTTTAAGTACACATCGCCCGGTTAAGGTGAAAGGGCCGCGCGTAACAACGGCGGCCTTTTTTCCAACAGTGACAGACACAATTGTATTTCAATGGACAGGGCCTCGATTATTAACCGACTGTTATCCGGATTGACGTTAATTGATGTGGGCAGGGTTAATACTTGCGCGCACAGGGTTTCCATATAAGCAATGGATGTAAGCGATTTAATAGAAGGTAAAAACGGCCGAGAAACACAAAAATGTGTCGGCACTGGTGGGATCACGGGTGGGATATAACCTATTGAGGAAAAAAAGCTTCCGACAATGGGGGGTCGTGACGTAATATTACAATTAGCCATGAGCAACTCCTAAGAGGTTGTTGGTGGTTAGCAGGTTCAGGGTGCTAGTACACCTTGAGCTTGCGATTTTTTTAATTATTTAAAATTTTATATTCTCTGTTTTTAATTACCTCGCTTGTTTACTTCTTGTTTATTTATGGGGTTGTTATGTTATTTAAAAAACGTAAAAAATAACACGCCAATAGTAGTCAATAAAAATTGTATTTGTCAAACTCTGTCTTTATGTGAAAGCGTTTCGTTACGTCGTGAGGTAAAGCTTTGTGTTGCAGGTTTAGTGTTTTGCAAATGTTATCGGTGAGTGTTAGCTCCGGTGCAAAAGTATCTACGTTATGCGAGTTTGTTTGCGCCTGTATTTTTAAAATTCGACTTAACATGTTTTCATGAATAATTTGTGCCGATTGCATGATGCTTTCATTTTCATGGCACCGGCGATATTCTGCCTGGGTGAGTTCCTGATAGAAAAAGGTATCTAGCAGGTTATTGCTTTCCTCCCATCCGTGTTCCGGGAATAAGGGGGCAATTGCGTGTTGAGTCATGATTGCAAATCCTTGTCAGGTATCGTTTGACTATTATTAAGACGGAATTAAATGTCGATCCTGTAAATAAAGTTGCCTGAGTTGTTGGTATCAGTGATCACGTCATATCCCATTTTCTTTTTCAGTGTTCCTGAAATCATGCTGCGTACTGAGTGAGGCTGCCAGTTAAGGGCGGCCTGTATTTGTGTGTTGGTTGCGCCATTTTTGCGTTGTAGCATTTTTATAAGCTTTGCTGTTTTTGAACCTTCTCGGGCATTGCGTGGGGTTGATTTTTGGATCTGAATCCCAAGGGCCTCTATACCCTTGTTTGTAATGGGGTAGCCGCATTTTGTTCTGGTCGTTAGAAGTGATTTGTTTTGTAGTGCGGTGATGACTTTATTGAGTGCGCCGCCTCGAAGGTGTGTCATAGACAGATCAAAATATCCATTATTGGCGTAAGCGAGCTCAAGAATGTGGGTTTGTGCTTGTGATATTGACATTGGTTATTCCTTGTACAGTGGCGGTTAAATGTGGGTTGTTTTCAGTGGCTAAAGTAACGCTTGATTTGGGCGCTGAAGCAAGCTTTGAATTAAAAATATATCCTTTTAAATCAAAGGCTTGTTGTGGATTGTGTTTGCTTGTTGTTAAAAGGGGTTGACCGTGTGTTTAGGAGGTTATAGAATCCGCCCTCGCTATGGAGAGCAATAGCCGGAAGTGATTCTGAAAACTGTGGTGTAACGTATTGTTTTTAAACGACCCGAAATGCAGTTTTCATAGTAAGGTTTTAAAGGTGTTTAGTTAGTGATTACAGGGGTTTGGTAGTGACCCGCCTCATAACTTGTAATCAGTAGGTCCCGTGTTCGACTCATGGTGCCGGCACCATATTTAGATAGCCTCATACAGTGAGGTTGTCGCTGCATATTTTATAAGATGGTCCTGATAATCCATAGCGGCTCAAAATACTGTAAGTATATTTTCATTGAATTGTCTCTTTGGAAATATAAGCAGGAATTGGGCCGCTTTTTATTGACAGTCAGGCCGTGGTCCTTCAAAATATGCGGCTTCCAGTTTTTGGAGGGGTTCCCGAGTGGTCAAAGGGGGCAGACTGTAAATCTGCTGCTTCGGCTTCGGTGGTTCAAATCCACCTCCCTCCACCAAATTTGTAAGTGCAGATTTGATGGTCTGTGCTGGTAGAAAGTGCGGGTCGACTTGCGGGCGTCGTATAATGGTATTACCTCAGCCTTCCAAGCTGATGACGCGGGTTCGATTCCCGCCGCCCGCTCCAATTGATGTGCGGTCTATATATTAAGGTGTATAGGTTGCGTGTTTAAAAGCTGCTGTAGCCAAGGTTTGAGCTGGCGGTAAAAGGTTTTGCTCATATAGCTCAGTCGGTAGAGTACTTCCTTGGTAAGGAAGAGGTCACCGGTTCAAATCCGGTTATGAGCTCCATATTTTTTGTTTTTTTTTAATTTATTATTCCCGGGGAGACTGCAATGTCCAAGGAAAAGTTTGAACGTAATAAACCCCACGTCAATGTGGGCACTATCGGTCACGTTGACCATGGTAAAACGACATTAACTGCAGCACTGACCAAAGTAATGGCAGAGCTACAGGGTGGCGAAGCGA
>Ga0316206_1002796_pt1 | contig 10933 bp, 7 predicted proteins | sample 6monthpyrite_MG_FD_204942 | JGI IMG/M metagenome (GOLD analysis project Ga0316206, IMG submission 204942) | Microbial mat bacterial communities from mineral coupon in-situ incubated in ocean water Damariscotta River, Maine, United States -... | ecosystem: Environmental > Aquatic > Marine >...
CGGGAAGAGTTTCGCTCAGGTAAAACTCCTCCTATTAAATACCCCGGTTTTTTTCCAAGTTTTTCAAAAATTTGAGTCAACAAATAGGTGGTAGTGGTTTTGCCATGAGTCCCCGCAATTCCCACAACATTCTGTCGACAAAGCACCAATGCGCCAATCGCAGCAGGAAAAGAGCAAAATAGAGTACCAATTTGCTCTAATTTTTTTGCTTCTTGACCATTTTTTGGAACCACATTTCCAATCACAATAAGGTCAAATTCTTTTAAATTTTCTAAATTAAATGAGTCTAAGTCGTGTAATAAAATATTAGTGGATTTTAGATAGGTAGACATAGGAGGATAAAAATTAGTATCTCCGCCCTCAATATGATAACCGGCTTCCTTTAAAAGACAAGCGGCTGCGCCCATGCCGGTACCACAAATTCTATAAAAAAATATTTTTTTTATAGCACACTGGGATTTTTTTAAGGTCTCGACATCGATATAATTCTTTTTTAATTCCATTTATTATTCCAGATAAAGCTTCCAATGCTTCTTCTTAGTGTATTCAGCCCGCTCCTATCATACCAGTAATTTTGCGTAGCATTTGATAAAATTATATGCCCCAAGCCTCGCGACCCGTCGATCCAAATAGAAGTCCCAGTGAAACCCAAATGACCAAAGGTTTTATTTGAGCATCCCTGACCGGCCAGGGTATTTTCTAAATCCAATGCTCGGTCCCATCCCAACACAAACCTCTGTGCTCCTACTAGTTTGGGTTTTATTAAGGCCAATAAATTGAATTTATCGTTTATATTAATAAGGGTTTTCCCCAGAGAGTGGACATCTGAAAATAACCCTGCGTGAGAACAGATTGTAGAGATATTGAAGGCGTTGTCATCGTGAACCTGGCCGCGGATTTCCGCCCCACCCCGCATACCCGTTGGCAAACAATGGGCGGTGTTGGTCAGTTCCGTCCAGAATTGAACCCCTTCATGCCAGCCTGTTTTGCAATGCTGCAAAAAGCTTCCAGAAAACTTACTTTCTAATTCCAGCATTAATCTTAAGGCCGAAAAATCCGAATACTCGACCACCGATTCTTTAATGGGAAAACTGGCAATAACTTCTCGCCAATTCTTTTTAGAGAGCCTGCCCCAGGAGGGCAACCCTCCCCGATGTTCTAAAAGCAGCAATAAATCGGGAGTAAAAGCTTGCGGGTGCATAAGGTAGCAGAGATTGAGCATCAATGGCTTCGTTAAACTTGCCAAATCAAATACAAAGGGTGACAAAACTTTTGCATCATTACGATCTATCTGATTATTTAGCTCAAAGGATTGCAATTTTGATCGATTAAAATCAATCACCGCCACTGCCAAATAATCGAAGTTTTGCCCGGCCAATAATTGAGTAGAAAGTTTCCTTAAATTTTCTAGTTCGACACTAGGCCCCGCCATGCCTTATGGCCCCTCGTTATGGATAAAGTATCGCAGCCTGTGCCGCTGCCAATCTCGCAATTGGCACTCTATAGGGAGAGCAACTGACATAATTAAGCCCCGTTTGATGGCAAAACTCAATAGATTTTGGCTCCCCACCATGTTCACCACAAATACCTAATTTGATTTTAGCATTTACTTTACGACTTGCGATACAAGCATAGTTCACTAAAAATCCTACACCATCGCGATCAATAGAAACAAAGGGGTCAACCTCTAACAGTCCACGACTTAAATACTCTGGTAAAAACTTCCCCGCATCATCACGTGACAGGCCAAAAGTTGTTTGCGTTAAATCATTTGTACCGAAAGAGAAAAATTCTGCATCCTCAGCGATCGCTCCCGCCGTAAGGGCCGCCCTAGGAAGTTCAATCATAGTGCCAATTTGATAGGCCAATTTATGCCCAGTTTCTTTAAAAACTTTTTGTATCTCATCTTCAATTTCAACTTTGAGTAATTTTAATTCTCCATGAAGTGAAATTAAGGGCACCATGATTTCTGGAATAACATTTATCCCCTCTTGATTAACAGCGATCGCCGCTTGCATAATGGCACGGGTTTGCATGCGATAAATTTCGGGATAAGTAACCCCCAAACGGCATCCCCTATGACCGAGCATAGGATTTGCCTCTTGCAATTGATCGGCGCGGTTTTCCACAGATTTGAAATCCATTTTTAAATAATCTGCCAACTCTTCCTTTTCTTCAGTTGTATGCGGTAAAAACTCATGCAAGGGGGGGTCTAATAAACGAATATTCACAGGTCTATCGTGCATGACTCTGAAAATACCAATAAAATCTTTCATTTGATGAGGTAAAATTTTATCTAAAGCTTTTTTACGATCACCAAGATTGTCAGCAAAAATCATTTCTCTAACCGCGAGTAATCTTTCATTATCAAAAAACATATGTTCCGTACGGCATAGTCCGATACCTTCAGCACCAAAGTTTACCGCAACCTCGCTATCTAACGGATTATCGGCATTTGTCCTGACCTGCAAAGCTCTTCTTTCATCGGCCCACCCCATATATTTGGAAAAATCATCTGAAATTTTTGCCTCAATGGTTGGTATAATACCGGAAAAAACCTCACCCGTGCCACCGTCGATAGTAAGAGTATCGCCCTCCTTGAATGCCCGACCGTCTATAGTTAGAGTTTTAGTTTTGAGATCAATATTTAAAGAATTACAACCGGCGACACAGGGTTTGCCCATACCTCTTGCCACTACGGCTGCATGTGAAGTCATGCCTCCCCTAGCAGTCAAAATTCCCCGTGCAGCGGCCATGCCCGCAATATCTTCTGGAGATGTTTCTTGTCTTACTAAAATAACCTTTTTCCCAGCTTCATGCTGAATATTCGCAAACTCACTTGTCAGACAAATTTCTCCGGCACCGGCGCCAGGAGAAGCCGGTAGACCCTTGGCCAATAATTTTCTCGCAGCCTCAGGATCGAGCCTAGGGTGCAATAATTGATTGAGGTCATCTGGATTTATGCTTAATAAGGCCTCGTCTTTGGTCAACAACCCTTCATCAACTAAATCAACGGCAATCTTGATCGCAGCAGCACCCGTTCTTTTCCCGCTTCTCGTTTGCAAAATATAAAGATGATTTTTTTCGATGGTAAACTCAATGTCTTGCATGTCTTTATAATGCCGTTCAAGTTTTTGATAAACGTCACTAAGTTCTGCAAAAGCAGCGGGCATTATCTCTTCTAATGTCTTTAGTTTTTTATTGGAATGGTTTTTCGAATCTTCATTGATGGGAGCAGGAGTTCGAATGCCCGCCACCACATCTTCTCCCTGAGCATTGACTAAGTATTCACCAAAAAACTTTTTAGCTCCTGTTGAAGGGTCACGCGTGAAGCAAACACCAGTGGCGCAATCTTCTCCCATATTACCAAAAACCATGGACTGCACATTCACCGCCGTTCCCCAATTATGAGGAATACCATTGATCTCTCGATATTTAATTGCACGGGAATTATTCCAAGATGAAAAAACCGCACCAACTGCCAACCATAATTGCTCCAGAGGATCGGTGGGAAAAGAATGACCACTTTCTTCTAAAATAATCTTTTTAAATTCAGTCACTAACTCTTGCCAATCTTCAGCTGTCAGTTCGGTATCTTCACGATAATCTCTAGCGTCCTTTAATTCTTCCAGTGTCGCCTCGAGAATAGAAGTATTAAATCCCATCACAACATTGGCATACATTTGCACAAAGCGACGATACGAATCCCAAGCAAAACGTGGGTTCCCAGTTAAATTTGCCAAACCTATTACTGAGTCATCATTCAAACCCAAATTCAAAACTGTGTCCATCATCCCTGGCATAGAAATTCTGGCACCAGAGCGCACGGAAAACAAAAGAGGGTTTTTAGTATCGCCAAATTTTTTATTGGTATGCTCTTCTATAAAACGAATGGCAGAAATTATTTGCTCTCGCATCGTTTCAGAGAGGCTATCTTGATTTTCATGATAGTTCAGGCAGGCCTCTGTAGAAACCGTAAAGCCCGCAGGTACAGCAAGTCCAAGCGAAGTCATTTCCGCAAGATTAGCACCTTTTCCACCCAAGAGATTTTTTTTCGTACGATCTCCATCTGTTTTCTTTGCAGAAAATAAATAAACCCATTTTTTCAAATTCATGAAAATCCCCTTATTGTTTTCGTTAGAAACCTAAATTATCTTGCAAATAACCGGCCAGCTTATCTATGCTCACTCTCTCTTGTTCCATGCTGTCTCTACTTCTCACTGTCACACTCTGATCATCGAGAGAAGCAAAATCAAAAGTGACACAATATGGTGTGCCAATTTCATCCTGTCTTCTATAACGCTTACCAATCGATCCCGCTACGTCGTACTCTGTTTTATAAGACTTTTGTAAATCGCTAAAAAGCTGGCGTGCAGGTCCATCTATAATATCTTTTTTGACTAGTGGAAGGACGGCGACCTTGATGGGTGCCAGCGCAGGATGAAGTCTTAAGACAGTGCGCTCTTTTTCTTTATCTCCAGCATTTTCCAATCTGTAAGCGTCGCAAAGAATCGCCAATAAAGATCGATCACAGCCAACCGAAGTTTCCACTACAAAGGGTAGGTATTTTTTATTGCCATCTTGAGCATCTGTGTAGAGAAGATTTTTACCGGAAAATTCTTGATGCTGTTTCAAATCAAAGTCTGTCCTTGAGTGAATCCCCTCCATCTCCCCCCAACCCATGGGAAAATCGTATTCAATATCTATTGCGGCATCGGCATAATGGGCCAAGGCATCCGGGCCATGGGGTGCCCATCTCAATCTATCGGTACGCAAACCATTATCCAGATGCCATTGCCAGCGCATCTCTTTCCATTTTTCCATGGCGACCATTTGCTCTCCAGGCTTAACAAAATATTGCATTTCCATTTGCTCAAATTCTCGCGTTCTAAAAATAAAATTTCCGGGTGTGATTTCATTCCTAAACGCCTTACCAATTTGAGCTATACCAAAAGGTAATTTCTTACGCATAGTACTTTGCACATTGAGAAAATTAACAAAAATTCCCTGCGCCGTCTCTGGCCGTAAATACACTTCCGACGAAGAATCTTCCACTGGGCCCATCTTTGTTTTGAACATTAAATTAAAATCCCGAGGCTCAGTAAACTCACCTTTAGCACCACATTTAGTACAAGGTTTAGTCAGATCAACCTGATCTGCGCGGTAGCGCTCTTTACAGTTTTTACAATCCACCATAGGGTCGTTAAAACCATCCACATGACCGGAGGCTTTCCACACTGTAGGATGCATAAAGATAGAGGCGTCCACTCCCACCACATCGTCTCTAAATGTCATGGACTTCCACCATTTTTGCTTAAGATTATTTTTTAACTCAACTCCTAAAGGACCATAATCCCAGCAGGAAGCCAGACCTCCATAAACTTCTGAACTTTGAAAAATAAAACCTCGTCTTTTACAAAGACTTACCAGATCATTCATAGACTTCAAATTTTCTTCGGACACATTGACACCCCTGACCAAGATTGCTTAAAAAAATATCTTCACATTATCAAATGGACACAAATACGCCTAGCTTTTCCTGAGTAATGTCGCACCCTCTAGCAAATTCGGCACGCATGGCTTCATCAATTCAGTTATGCCCATTGAGGGCCGTGCCACCAGGCTTTAGAAAGCGATAGGCATTGATTGAAAAATCGTGCAGTATTTCTTTCAGGGTATCTTGATCCGCTCCTCCTGAAATCGGTCGGTCATCTAAATCGCTACTGCGAACCTTGTGCAATTCATGTAATTTATGGCCAGATCTTTTTAGCCAAAACTTGTAGTCTTTGTGAATAATGCCCATTTTATTTCGATGGTAGGGAAATTGTGGCCCAACCACCACTAAATAGGGAATCTTTCGCTCTCTCAACAAAGACTCACCATTGAAGGCGTGACTTTTTTCTCCACCCAATAAATCAAATAAGGTCGGGAAGATATCCACATGAGACGCAAAGTTTGCCAGCTCTTTATGCTGCGGATGCTTTTGCAGCTGTTCCTGCCGCCCAGGACAGATCACAATGGGAACATGCACCCGAGGGTTAATATATGACGTTTTCCCATGCCCCAACAATCCCTCTTCCCAAAACTCTTCTCCGTGATCTCCCGAAAAAACAATGATGGTATCCGCACCTAATAAAGCTTGAGCTTTTTGTATATAATTGAATAAAATATGGTCGATATAAAGTGCTGCATTTTTGTATCTATTAAAAATTTTTGTTCTGAAAACTTCAGTGGTGTCCCCCTTTATGAGGTGATTATAAGTCTCATTAGCGATGGGTAAGTGAAGCGCGAAATCTGGCGGGAAATAATAATTATGGTGAGTAGAATTAAAAAATGAAAAAACAAATTTTGGCCGCTTACCCATCGTGACTCTTTCCAATAACCATTTCGCTAAGTTTTGATCATCTCGATAAATAGTCTCAGATTTGAACTCACGATAGTCATCAAATTTTTCAAACATAAAGCCAGAGCCATTCCACCCTTTTAAAGCCGATGCCGACCCTCCGATTAACTCATAATTATTTTTGCTTAGGGTAGTCAACCCAAACGATGGAATATTATTTTTCTTAAAATCGTCAAAGTGAAAGCCATAGACACCGTAGAGGGAGGTAAAGACCCCATACTCTGTGGTATGCCCGCCTGAAAAAGACCTTTTCACGTTGTTGCAATTATGCTCAGAAAAGTATTCACTTAATTTCGGCATTCTTTGTGGGTTAAGAAAGTCACCTCTTAAAGATTCCACCAAAATAAAAAGTATATTAGGCGTTTTTTTTAATTCGTATTTTACCGCAAAATGATAGCTTAAATTCAAAGGAGAAAGAGTTGGTAATCCTTTTAAGGGAGTATAAAATGGAAAGATATTGGCAACCTTGCCATGGCCTGGAATGAAAGCAAAAATAGTCCATGAAAAAAGCGCTAGAAGCAGGCCAAAAGAAAACAGCTGAATATTTTTCTTTAACTTTAAATTTCTCCGATAGGTAATATATTGAATACCTAAGAAAATAATTATAAAAAAGATTAAGACAGCAACACTCCCTAGGCCAATCCCCACTTCCTTATGAATGTTTGGACTCATCATGGATTGCAAAACGATTTTATCGTAAACATGCAGCCCCTGATTTATGTATAATTTAATCTCACCTATGGTAAATAAGAATAAAAAGACTTCAATTAGAATACCCCAACTAAGTACCAGTCGGGGGAAATAATTTTTAAAAATTACCGTGACTGGATAGGTTAAGAGACCTCTTAATATCCAAAAAAAACTAATCACATAAATTGTATATGCAAAGTAATATTGGATCGCTTTAAAAAAATGTTCAGAGATATTATTAAGAAATAAAAATTCATCGAAAAAAATACTAAATAAAAGAACAAAAATAAACGTGTTCACCCATTGCAAGGCATACAAATTATTTTTTTTCATAAATTTCTTTATTATAAGGAAACCATAACATCATAAAAAAGATCGTGCAGCCACCGACTTCTAGAAGTTCACCGCGTTTTGGAGAAACGCAAATTGAGGCCAAAATAAAAAGTATTAAATAGGCCACTATATGGAAGACAGTGGGAATCGGGATACCAAATGTATCCACCAATTCCTTAACTCGATTTTTTGTGCGATAGAGATACGGCAACACTAAAAAGTAAAGCCCCACGCAAATACCTAGAAATGTACCAAAGATTATTTTATTAATGGATTTCCCTTTTAACAAAAGATTGTGCAGATTGGTTTCACCCTGAGAATTATGCGTCTTAAAAAAAGCTGAACTTTCGATGCCAAATATTCTTTGCCCCCAAGAAATTTCTTCGCCAGCGCCAAAAATAAAAACCCCGGCCAGCGCCAGCATGGTGAAGGCCAATAACTTATTCTGTCCCTTAAATCGCCACCATCGCAGACCACATAAAAACGCACTCGCCAGCAGTGCCAAGACTGTTAACCATTCAATAAACCCATCTTCTCTAACATAAATCCCCTCGAAGCCGCGAATATCCACCCATGCCCAAACCACCCCAATAATGATCAGGAAACTTAAAACTAAAAAAATCACTTTTTCAACTATACGCATAGAACCACCAAAAAAATTATTATTGTTATATATTACCAATGGCCTATTTTATTTGCTAGGTTTATCTTATGTATAACATGTTAAAGGCGCTTGGCCCCTATATCACCCAGCATAAATCCAAGGTCATTGGCTCACTGCTCCTATCTTTTGTTTTGGCGGCTATCAAAGGTTACCAAGTTAGACTAGTCAAACCTATTTTTGATGAAGGTCTGAGCGGGAGCTTCAATAACGCACTCCACCTAGCGCTGATCTTATTTGCATTAGGACTTCTCAATTTTCCAGCAAGATTTTTTCATTTTTATTGGATTCGTTTTGTCGTAGACTCGGCCACCTGCACCCTACGCTCAATTATTTTTAATAAATTACAAAAATTGCCAATGTCCTTTTACGGCAAGAGTAAGCAAGGAAATTTAATTTCCAGTATTCTCAATGATACCCAGACCTTTTCACAAGGTGTGAGAAATGCCATTGATCTGGTGCGCGAGCCAATTACGGCTTTAGTCATGCTCGGCTCCGCACTTTACACAGACTGGCAATTAACTTTAGTCATTTTTGTAGTGGCACCGCTCTTTGTTTTAATATTTAATATCAGCGGCAAAAAAGTCAGAAAAAACCAGGCCAATGTACAAGAAGATTTATCTCAGATGACCCATAATATTAGTGAAGGTATTAGCGCCCAAAAAATCACTAAATCATTTAACTTACAAAATTATGTTTTACGGCGATTTGAAAACTCGCAAAATAAATTTTTCCGGGCAATCCTTAAGACCACAAAAGTAGAAGAACTGGCACACCCCTTTGTGGAGCTAGTAGGTGCATTGGCCTTTTCTGGGGTCATTCTCTTTGCCTGGTACCGCATTAGCCATAATATAATTACCATGGGAGATTTTATCAGCTTTATCACCGCGCTAGCGCTGTTGATGGACCCGATCAGAAAATATTCCCAGGCCAATGTCAGATTAAACCAGGCCAGTGCCGCCAGAGACAGGATCGTCTACCTACTAGAAACTCCCAATGAAGTCGACGCTGGAACCTACCATCTAAAATCATTTGCAGATAAAATTGAAATTAAAAACCTAACTTTTTCATATGGTGAAGGCGAGGTCATCAAAGACCTCAGTCTAACCATTAAAAAGGGCGAAAAGGCTGCCCTCGTTGGCCTCTCTGGTTCCGGTAAATCCACACTCATCAATTTATTACTTGGCCTCTACCCAATAAAAGAAGGTGATATCCTCATAGACGGTCACTCCATCGCAGATATTTCACTGCAATCATTGAGAGAACTTTTTGGTCTCGTCAGCCAAGATATTTTTCTTTTTCACGATACCATTGGGGAAAATATCACCTTAGGTGAAGCCTACACAAAAAGCCAGATAGACGAATGCCTACAAATTGCCTACGCAGAAGGCTTTATTAAAGACCTGCCCCAAGGCATGGACACTGTGGTAGGAGATCGTGGCACCCGATTATCTGGCGGCCAACAGCAGCGTATCACCATCGCCCGCGCCTACCTTAAAAACACCCCTATTTTATTATTTGATGAGGCCACATCCGCCCTAGACAATGAATCTGAAAAAGTCGTGCAACAAGCACTAGACAAAATGGCGGGAGAAAAGACCGTCATCGCCGTCGCCCACAGACTCAGCACCATTCAACATTACGACAGTATCTACGTGCTCCACAGCGGTCGACTAATAGAAAGCGGCACTCATCATGAACTGATGAACAACCGCTCGGAATACTCAAAACTCTATCAACTCAGTTTATAATAATTGCCATTATTTCCAAAATTGCCACCATTTCTTTTCTTTAGCAACTGTGGTCGGAGTGGACTTTGGAGCTACATCTGTAGCTGGTGTTATCTGAATTTCTGTATGCTCTTCTGCTTCTTCACTTCCTGCACTTTTAGCTGAATCAAGACTTGGTTTTTTCATTTCTAGTCCCTCAACATCTTCTTCATTAATGACATCTTGGGGAATACCTTCAGAATCCGCACAGTCTTCACCAATACAGTTTTCTATAGGTGATGAAGAATCCTCTAAATCATCGTCATCTTGAGCACTTAATGGCGAAATCTGAAACATTAACAAAATCATAATTGCGAAAATTTTTTTTCTTTTCATGTAGTTCTCCTTTAGTTTTAAGATTATATTTTTTTGTTAAACTTTTTGTAAATGAACATCCATCTGCGGGTAAGGAATGGAAATTCCTGCGGCATCAAAACGTGTTTTGACTTGTTCCAACACAGCTGAATAAACGGCCCAATAATCTGCAGTTTTGCACCATGGCCGCATATTAAAATTCACCGAGCTGTCCCCTAACTCACCCAATGCCACGACTGGTGCGGGCTCGGACAACACAAGTTCTTGGTTGGCAAGAATATCCAATAAAATTGATTTTGCCTTTTGCAGATCGTCTGTATAACCAATACCCACCACCAAATCCACGCGACGAGTGGCTTCGGCTGAGAAGTTAATCAAAGCGCCTCTAGAGAGGGCACCATTGGGAATGATAACAGTTTTATTATCTGGAGTATTTAAAGTGGTAGCAAATATTTTGATCTCTTTCACACTTCCTGCATAGCCTTGAGCTTCAATAAAATCTCCCAACTTAAAGGGCTTAAACAATAAAAGCATCACTCCGCCAGCAAAATTTGCCAAACTTCCCTGCAAGGCCAAGCCAATGGCCAGCCCCGCAGAACCAAGAATAGCAACGAAAGAAGTTGTGGCAACCCCCACCATTGATAACACTGAAATAATCAGCGCCGCTTTTAAAAGCGCACCCAAGAGAGATGAGAGAAATGCCTTGAGACCTTCATCGACATTTCTGCCATCAACCCATTTTCTAAAACCTCTAAGAATGAC
>Ga0316206_1002797_pt1 | contig 10932 bp, 11 predicted proteins | sample 6monthpyrite_MG_FD_204942 | JGI IMG/M metagenome (GOLD analysis project Ga0316206, IMG submission 204942) | Microbial mat bacterial communities from mineral coupon in-situ incubated in ocean water Damariscotta River, Maine, United States -... | ecosystem: Environmental > Aquatic > Marine >...
TATTGCTGCTGTCGCCAAACAATTTATTTGTATTGCCGACGAAAGTAAATTAGTACCAATGCTAGGACAATTTCCATTGCCAGTTGAAGTGATCCCCATGGCGCGTAGCTATGTTGCGCGTGAATTAGTCAAACTAGGCGGAGACCCTGTTTATCGACAGGGTGTTATCACCGATAATGGTAATGTTATTCTCGATGTTTATAACTTATCAATTACTGACCCTAAAGCACTTGAATCTAAAATTAATGAAATTGTTGGTGTAGTTACTAATGGCTTGTTTGCTCATCGCGGTGCAAACATATTAATTTTAGGCACCGCCACAGGTACAAAAATTATAAAATAATGCTTTGGCGTAACGACACAATATGATATTTTAGATATCTAGCCATCCAAACAAATCAATATATTCTAGCATCACATGAGGTTAAAACGGCATTATGGGTAAAGTTTCACTTGCAAAAGACAAAATAAAAATCTTATTACTTGAAGGCGTACATCAAAGTGCCGTTGCTGAATTTAAGGCCAAAGGCTACAGCAACATTGAATATATAAAAACCTCTTTATCGGATGCTGAGCTAAAACAAAAAATTGCCGATGTGCATTTTATAGGGTTACGTTCTCGCACTCAGTTAACATCAGATGTGTTAACTCATGCTAATAAATTAGTTGCTATCGGTTGCTTTTGTATTGGTACGAATCAAGTTAATTTAACTGCCGCCCAAACCCTTGGCGTACCAGTATTTAATGCACCATTTTCTAATACCCGTTCAGTAGCAGAATTAGTACTAGGTGAAATTTTACTATTGTTACGTGGTATTCCTGAAAAAAATGCCCAAGCCCATCGTGGCGTATGGAACAAATCAGCCACTGGCTCTGTGGAAGCGCGTGGTAAAACTTTAGGTATTATAGGTTATGGTCATATTGGTACGCAATTAGGCATTATTGCCGAAACCATTGGTATGAAAGTACGTTTTTACGATATTGAAACAAAATTACCGTTAGGTAATGCTGAGCAAACTTCAAGCTTAACCACTCTTCTTGAAGAAGCGGATGTTGTAACATTGCACGTACCTGAAACACCTCAAACACAAAATATGTTTGGTGTTGCTGAATTTGACGTAATGAAACAAGGTGCTATTTTTATTAATGCTTCTCGAGGCACCGTGGTTGATATTAACGCCCTTGCTCAAGCATTAGAAAGCAAGCAAGTTGCTGGTGCAGCAATTGATGTATTTCCCGCTGAGCCAAAAAGTAATAATGAAGAATTTGTGTCGCCACTTCGCGCCTTCGATAATGTTATTCTTACGCCGCATATTGGTGGTAGCACCAAAGAAGCTCAAGAAAATATTGGTTTAGAGGTAGCCAGTAAATTAGCAAAATATTCAGATAACGGCTCAACATTATCTGCAGTTAACTTTCCTGAAGTATCGTTACCAGATCAACCATCGAAAAGTCGATTATTACATATTCATCACAATCAACCGGGAGTTATGCGCCAGATCAACAAAGCTTTTGCTGAGCATAATATCAATATTGCCGCTCAATACTTACAAACTGATGCGAAAATTGGTTATGTGGTAATTGATGTTGATTCAGAAGATAGTGAACTGGCATTAACCGAGTTAAAGCAAATTGACGGTACAATTCGTACCCGTGTTTTACATTAGTGATTCAATGCGCCTGTTGTTAAATGCAACCACCTTAAAGTAAAAAGCCTATCGTTTAAACGATAGGCTTGTATGAAAAACGCCAAACAATAAAGTTTATTTTTTAGACAACTTTTCTTTAATACGTGCTTTCTTACCAGAAAGTTCACGCAAGTAGTATAGTTTAGCTTGACGCACATCACCGCGACGTTTCACGCTGATTGAATCAACTACTGGGCTGTGTGTCTGGAATACACGTTCAACACCAACGCCACTTGAAATTTTGCGTACGGTGAACGCAGAATGTAAGCCACGATTTTTCTTAGCAATAACCACACCTTCATATGCTTGAAGACGTTCTTTATCACCTTCTTTAACTTTTACTTGTACTACCACAGTATCGCCCGGGGCGAATGATGGTACATCTTGTTTCATTTGCTCTTGTTCGAGCATATCAATAATTTTACTCATTTTTTACCTTCTTCCTAGGTTTCACAGTCATCAACAACGTTGGATGCATTCTGGCTTTTCAGCCGTTTCAACATGTTTTTTTGTTCTGCTGTCAGAGCTAGGTTAGTTAAAAGTTCTGGTCGCCGTATTAATGTTCGTTCAAGTGACTGCAATTGTCGCCATTGACGAATATGCTCATGATTACCACTAAGTAACACCTTAGGTACAGATTGACCATCCAATACTTCAGGCCGTGTGTAATGTGGACAATCTAATAAGCCATCAGAAAATGAATCCTGCTCGGCTGATTGTTGATGCCCTAACACACCAGGAATAAAACGCGCTAGCGCATCGATTAAGGTCATCGCCGGTAATTCTCCACCGCTTAACACATAATCACCAACTGACCATTCTTCATCAATTTCTGATTGAATGATCCGTTCGTCTATACCTTCATATCGACCAGCAATAAATACCAATCGCTCATGTTGTGATAATTCTCGCACACCCGTTTGGTTCAATGTTCGTCCTTGTGGTGACAAATAAATAACCTTCGCTTGTTTACCATCTACCTGTGCAGCGGCTTTCGCTGCATGAATGGCATCACGTAATGGTTGTACCATCATCAACATGCCCGGACCTCCGCCATAAGGACGATCGTCAACGGTGCGATGTTTATCATGAGTAAAATCTCTTGGGTTCCATGTATGAAACTCAATTAATCCATTACGAATCGCTCGGCCTGTCACCCCATACTCAGTGATAGCAGCAAACATTTCTGGAAATAAGCTAATTACGCCAATCCATAATTTAGAAGCTATCACGAACTAAAAACCTGGGTCCCAGTCTACGTTAATTTTTTTCGTTTCAAGACAAACCGACTTAATCACTTGCTCATACAAATACGGAATTAACCGTTCTTTTTGACCAAATGCATCTTGCAGATTTGCTTTAACAACCAGTACATCATTGGCGCCTGTTTCCATCATATCGGTGACAGTACCAAGGTTATAACCTTGCACATTAACAACGTTCATGCCCATTAAATCACGCCAGTAATACTCACCTTCTGGCAGTGCGGGTAATGCAGCTCGGTTCACTAAAATTTCAGCGCCCACCAAGGTTTGTGCTTGGTTGCGGTCATCAAATTTAGCTAATTTAGCCACTAAACCATTGTTGTGTTTACGCCAATCAGTGACTTCGACTGATTGAATATGACTTCCTAATTTTAGAGACCAAGGAAAATAGTCTAATATTGCTTCAGGATCATCCGTGAAAGAATGAATTTTCAACCAACCTTTGATGCCGTAAACTGCGCCTACTTTACCTAAGGTCACAAGTTGCTGTTCGTTATTCACAACGTCTCCTAAAACTACCTTGTTAATTAAGCTGCTGCTTGAGCATCTTTCACTAACTTGGCCACACGATCAGATAAACCAGCACCTTGACCAACCCAATGGTTGATACGATCAAGATCTACACGAAATTTTTCCGATTGACCTTGCGCTGTAGGGTTGAAGAAACCAATTTTCTCGATGAAACGACCATCGCGAGAATTACGGCTATCTGCAACAACAACCTGATAGAATGGACGCTTTTTCGCGCCACCACGAGCTAAACGAATGGTAACCATACCGTCCTCTATTTATTAAAGTGTTAAACAAATTTTCCAGACCTTAACTATCGCTATACATTTAAGCCGACAGAAAAGCTCGCGTATTCTACGCTTTTCCAATAAAAAAGCAAGAACCGCGTTACATTCACAAGCCTAATAAATTATTTGGCTTCTTTTTTTAATTTAATGATTAAATCAATATGTGGAATAAGTTCTTCAATCTCACGAATGTGATCTCTTAGCATCTGCCATTGTAACAATTCTAACTTCCCTGAATCTAATATGGCATGCTTTAATTCACTAACCAATGAGTTATTATCATGTTGTTCAATGAATTCATTAATGTGTAGTAATCGATCTAAATCTGATTGGCTTAAAATTTCCCGCTCAGCAAGTTTCGTCATGATATTTGTCCTAAGTCATCTTTATAGAAGATTATAGCGGTATATTAAGGTCTGTTGATCTTTCGCGGTTAAATTTGGTTCGAGATAAAAGCGTTTTAATCGCGGCAAGTAATATGTAGCCTAGTCATTCTAAGCAAATACTTCAAGAGTAAGACGCTTTTAGCCAAATCCTTCGGATAGCGTTTGTTGGTCATTTTTACGGCGTTATCATCTTTTGTTGTGGAACAATCACATGACAAAGGCTCTGCCTTGTATAAACAACCAGCAAATCGCTGCAAAAACCATCTCGATAGATCAACATAGCCTAATTTTAAACCGTTAAAAAATAGAATATTCAATTTTCGAGGTTAATGATTCTAATATTTTCATGCCCCGATAAGAGTTACCTTTAGCATTTAATTTAGGGCTCCATACCGACACACAATAGTGACGTGGATGAATTGCGACAATTCCTCCACCAACACCACTTTTACCTGGTAATCCCACTTTAAAAGCAAAATCGCCTGCTTCATCGTAAAAGCCACATAATAATAAAATCGCATTAAGACGCTTTGACTGACTACTCGTAACCACTCGCTGTTGTGTTAATGGGTTGATGCCATTGTTGGCTAAAAACAAAAAGGCTTGTGCCAGTTCTTGACAGGTCATTTCAATTGCACATAAACAACAATATACATCAAGTACTTGGTCAACATCATTCACAATATTATCAAATGATTTCATAAAATTAAGCATGGCACTATTGCGAAAGCTAGTACTTAACTCAGATTGTGCTACTTTTACCGAATATTGAATTGATGTATTACCGGTAAGTTCATGAATAAGTTGTAAAATGGCCTGAATTGGCTCAGCATAATGCGTCACCAATACATCGCAAATCACTAATGCGCCAGCATTAATAAATGGATTACGCGGAATACCTTGCTCTACTTCTAGTTGCACTAAGGAGTTAAACGCCCCGCCTGAAGGTTCTACCCCAACTCGTTGCCAAAGCTGTTCACCTTCAAACTTAAACGCCAACACTAATGAAAATACTTTAGCAATACTTTGGATAGAAAATGCTTCTTGATGATCACCCAAAGAAAAATGTTTACCATTTACTGTGATTAAATGCAGACCGAGTTTATTAGGCGAAATATGTGATAATTCATTAATATAATCGGGAATAGCACCAATATTATCTAGCTCAAATACTTCCGTTGATAACTCGCTAATCACTCGAGAAAATTGAAAATGCTCTTTTGAGATCGGCATGTTTTACATCCTTAGATCACCTGATTAAATCTTCAAACCATAGAGAGTAAACCGCTATATTAGCGTTTCATCATCCCACCAGGAGGCATCATACCTTTCATACTGCGCATCATTTTAGTTAAGCCGCCTTTACCTGACATTTTTTTCATCATTTTCTGCATTTGCATGAATTGCTTTAATAATCGATTCACATCTTGAATTTGAGTACCAGAGCCCAATGCAATTCTACGTTTACGTGAGCCTTTAATGATCTCAGGTTTAGCACGCTCAATTGGCGTCATCGAATTAATCATCGCTTCCATTCTAAGTGTTAATTTATCATCTACTTGACTTTTCATTTGCTCAGACATATTACCCATGCCCGGCAATTTGTCCATCAAGCCCATCATGCCGCCCATACTCTTCATTTGCACTAATTGATCACGAAAGTCTTCCAGATCAAAGCCCTTTCCAGATTTTACTTTTTGCGCTAATTTAGCCGCCTTAGCATGATCAACTTTTTGCTCAACCTCCTCAATAAGCGACAATACATCACCCATACCAAGGATCCGCGAAGCAATACGGTCAGGATGAAATGGCTCAAGGGCATCAGTTTTTTCACCAACCCCTAAAAATTTAATCGGTTTGCCGGTAATATGACGAATGGATAACGCCGCACCACCTCGCGCATCACCATCTGTTTTAGTTAGAATAATGCCCGTTAATGGTAACGCATCATTAAATGCTTTTGCCGTATTAGCAGCATCTTGACCGGTCATGGCATCAACCGTAAACAGCGTTTCAACCGGATTTATCGCTGCATGTAATTGTTGAATTTCATTCATCATGTCACTGTCAACGTGCAATCGACCTGCAGTATCAACAATTAACACATCACAAAATTGCAGTTTTGCATGTGCGAGTGCAGCATTTACAATATCAATAGGGTTTTGTTGAAGATCGCTTGGAAAAAAGTCAACGTTTACTTCTTGAGCTAGCATTTCAAGCTGTTTGATTGCCGCTGGACGATAAACATCAGCACTCACAACTAACACTTTCTTTTTTTCACGTTCAGTCAAAAATTTAGCCAGTTTAGCAACTGAAGTGGTTTTACCTGCACCTTGTAAACCCGCCATCAAAATTACCGCTGGAGGCGTAGCTTTTAAATTTAATCCTTCATTTACTTCGCCCATTGCCGCTTCAAGTTCGGTACGAACTATTTTTACAAATACTTGGCCTGGGCTTAAACTTTTGGTGACTTCTTGGCCAACTGCTCGTTCCTTTACCTTAGCGATAAATTCACGAATCACGGGAAGCGCAACATCGGCTTCTAACAACGCCATACGTACTTCTCGTAAGGTATCTTTAATATTATCGTCGGTTAATCGACCACGACCACTAATATTTTTTAATGTTTTGGTTAAACGATCCGTTAAATTTTCAAACATATTTTTCTCTGTAAACGAATATTTTCGTTAAAAATTCATTATTACTATCAGGTATGATGCTATTATACCTGCCGAGTTTATAAGCGAAAGCATAAATTGTACAACTGTGAACCTTGCTTGCATTTTGGTTCGTTGTTTTAATGTAACACGTGATGGGTTAACAATATTTTACTTGTGTTGCTACAGGCTCTTTTTTATCATTACCGAAACTATAGCTTATTGAAATTTGGAGTGTTCAGTGGGATTAACGACAATTTACGCCAGCATTGGTAGTTTAGGGTATTTAATCGGCGCTATTTCGTTATTTAGCCGTTTGTTTCACCCTAAAGGCCCGAATATTTTATTGTCGTTGTCGCTAGGCTCAATTGCCATCGTAATGCACACCTTGCTTTTATCTGAGCAAATGTTTGCACAACCAGCGGTAAATTTTAATCTTGCAAATGTTATCTCGTTGGTTGCGCTGTTAATTTCATTAATTACTACCGGTTTAGCACTAAAATATAAAGTCAATTTATTACTGCCTGTTGTGTATGGTTTTTCGGGTATTTGGCTGACCATTGAAGCATTAACTCATCCAAGCGCATTAATTCCGCTTGCTGCAGATAAAATGTTGATAATTACGCATATCACCATTGCTTTAATTTCTTATGCTATTTTAGTTATTGCAACACTATATTCATACCAAGTGAATTATATTAATTCTAAACTTAAAACAAAAAATATCTCCGATATGAAATATTTACCGCCACTGATGCAAGTGGAACGACAACTATTTTTTATTTTATCACTAGGCACCTTATGTTTGTTGATTTCTGAAATTACCGGTTTTATTTTTTTAGAAAATATGTTTTCCAAAGAAAACGCACATAAATCAGTATTATCCATCGTTGCCTTGATTGTTTATTTAATCACAATTAGAGGCCACTGGTCCCGAGGTTGGCGAGGACAAAAAGTGATGGTGTTATTATCAGTGGCAACGTTACTACTAACTTTATCTTATTTTGGTAGCCGTTTTGTAAAAGAATTTTTATTATCCTAAGATTTAGGGTATAAATAATTCTTAATCACTCTTTATTATTCATATTAGTTTCAATAAAGCATTTTATAGTTAAGGTTCTAATCTTTGAACAACATATCAACAGAAATGTTATTCGCCATTCTCGGTGCACTCATTGTTTCTTCTGCTTATTTTTCAGGCTCAGAAACAGGTATGATGTCAATCAATCGGTTTCGATTGCGACATTTAGAGAAACAAAATCATAAAGCGGCAAAGCGTGTTAGTAAGTTATTAGCCAGAACGGATCGATTAATTGGTTTAATTTTAATTGGGAACACGCTAGTCAATATTGCCGCGGCATCATTAGCAACTATTATTGGAACTCGCTTATTGGGTGATTTCGGTGGTTTCATTGCTTCGACGGTTATTTTAACCTTTGTGATTTTAATTTTTGCAGAAGTCACCCCGAAAACGCTGGCCGCTTTACATCCAGAAAAAGTCGCTTTTCCTAGTTCTATTCTGCTGGCACTATTGTTAAAGATCATGCTGCCATTCGTTATTGTTGTTAATTGGATAGCTAATGGTATTTTAATTTTACTCGGTATTAGTCCAGAACAACGAGAACAACATAGTTTAAGTGCCGAAGAGTTGCGCACTGTAGTGCATGAAGCTGGCGCTTTGCTACCTGAGCGTGATCAAAATATGTTAGTGGGAATACTTGATCTGGAAAATGTTACCGTAGAAGATATTATGATCCCCCGTAGCGAGCTGGCGGGCATTGATATTAATGACGATTGGAAAAAAATTCAACGGCAACTTACCTCATCGAATCACACTCGAGTGTTACTTTATAGAGATAATATTGATGATGTTGTTGGTTATGTTCATGTTCGTGACGCACTTAGATTATTAGCTAGAAATCAATTCACAAAAGAGTCACTGTTACGCGCTGTACGGGAAATTTACATTATTCCTGAAGGTACGCCACTTAATGTGCAATTATTAAAATTTCAACATGCCAAAGAACGTATTGGTTTAGTTGTTGATGAATACGGTGATATTCAAGGCTTAGTAACGTTAGAAGACATCTTAGAGGAAATTGTAGGAGACTTTACTACGACTCAAGAGCCAAGCCCTAGTGATGAAGTATTAAAGCAACCTGATGGCAGTTTTCTGGTAGAAGGTAGTGCTACAATCCGCGATATCAATAAAGAAATGGGTTGGGACTTTCCAACCGATGGCCCAAAAACGCTCAACGGTTTAATTATTGAACATCTAGAAGATATTCCTCAAAGTAAACTGAGTGTGCGCATTGCTGGCTATCCGGTAGAGATTATTGATTTTAACGACAACATGATCAAAACTGTTCGTGTTTTAGCGGATAAACGCATCAGTAAACACTAACCAACCATTAACTTGATTTACTGTCAAACAAGGCAATATAAGTACGCCCAAATTGCCTTGTTAGACCTTACTACGTTCAGCGTATTTATATTGGATAATTTATTAGTGATTTGTGGATAGTATTGCACTTATCGTTGGTTATTCACATTGTTAATCACAAGGTTATTCACAATCGATCCTGATTACGTTAATTTTCCACAATTTCTGTGGATAACACCAGCAAGCCCAGTAAATATCTGATACGATAATTTGCAATCGGTTTTTAGCATATTTTGCATTTATTTTTACTGATGTTTTTTTGCTCAATAGATATGCCTGTTAGCGTGACAAGCTGCTAAAAAATAAACATTTTGGCAAGCGTTATGCAGTACTTTGAGGTTATACACAGAATAGTTGATTGGCACATATTTTCATCTTACCAATCTAATCATTTGGGCATGTACATCAGCCAAACAGTAAACGCCAAAGCCAGCCATGATTTAAATCAGCTTCACAGCTTTTGAGTTGTCCCGCATAACGTATTGCTCTATGTTCTACTTTTTTGGCTACTTTGGTTAACCACCGCTTTTTCGTATAGGTTTTACGTCTGAAGCCACCCCAACCTTCGTGATAATTCAGATATTGATCATATGCATCCCATTTAGAAACGCCGTTAATTTTATGGGTTTTAGCCACAAACCACGCCATAAAATCGATAGCATCTTCAAAATCATCACGATCTGCACCAGAGTTCCCAGTTTCGCGCGAATAATCGTCCCAGGTTCTCGTTTTAGCTTGCGAATATCCGTATGCACTGCTAACCCTACCCCATGGAATAAAACCTAAAAAATAGTCTCGAGGAGGTAATGCCTGGCTTTTAAAAGAACTTTCCTGATACATCATACTCATAGTGACATGAATAGGAGCACCCCAACGATCGCGTGCATCTTTAGCGGCAAAATACCAATCTCGGTTCTCTTTAAATATTGCACATAGGTTATTAGGATTACTTGGAGGAGGGGTAGCACAACTGGTTAACGTTATGATAATAAATAACAATTGTAGAATTTTAGTAAAGTTCATAGCTCAGGTATTACACACTAACATACCAATATCATGCCAGAAAGCAAAATGAATGACACCCTTACTCGAAAATTATTTTTAAACACAGTGAACTTTACGAATATCTATAACTCTGAGTATGTGAGAGAGTTTTATTTATGTTATTCCTTAAATATTCAGCGCGTTTTTTAAACGCGCTTTTTTTTGCATAAATTTCATACTCAATAAAATTATTTATCTGTAATTGAACTAAATTCAAATACTACGCTCTGAATATATATGAGTTCTCCCCTCATATAGTTATTTGTTTCCACATTCTGCGCACTATATTTATAGTGCGTTTTTTTTACGTATTTTTTATTACCAAATCTACCCAAAATATTTAGAAGTAAGCAATGCTAAAATATTGGATAAATTATCCATCTGCTGAGTCCCCTAAAATTAACGGTAAGTAATATTTTATATCTGTCAAATTATTTCATCACAATAAATTCATTTAAAAAGAACATTAAACGAAGGTTTACGAACAGGATAAACGCTAAGTTTTGCTTACTGTTCTGCTTTATGAATTAACGTTTATCACCAGTACGTTAAGCTAACGAGTATTCATGAGCAATATCAAACAGTAATTAATTTACGGACTTTAATTAACTTTTAACACTTGAGGTTTATCATGATTAACTTAAATAGAGAT
>Ga0316206_1002799_pt1 | contig 10921 bp, 8 predicted proteins | sample 6monthpyrite_MG_FD_204942 | JGI IMG/M metagenome (GOLD analysis project Ga0316206, IMG submission 204942) | Microbial mat bacterial communities from mineral coupon in-situ incubated in ocean water Damariscotta River, Maine, United States -... | ecosystem: Environmental > Aquatic > Marine >...
GGATGCAGCTGTCGGTTGTGAAACTGCACGTGTTGGAGCGTTAAGATCAGGTGCGCGTAGTCGTCTGAATTCGGTTTCCCATACCCAGCCACTAATAATGATGTCATCAGGAATCAACGGATGATTGCGAAGTTGATCGACACACTGGATGCAGGTTTTATCAACGTCTTCCATCATGCCAATCCATTTCGCAAAGGCACCTTTATCTAACTTCAATTCAGGTAAAGAAGGATCGATAGGAACATTGTCAACATCGATGCCCTGACCACGTAGTGCTTTTTCCAGGTCATGACCATTGGCTGACAACATGCCGCAACCAGTATGTTGAAGCACAACGATTTCTTTAGTACCAAAAAAATTGATTGTTAACATTGCTGATCGAATTGCATCATCAGTTACAATTCCGCCCGCGTTACGAAATAAATGCGCATCACCACCGCCGACGGGTGTGTCCGCACGAATTCCGAGTGCCTCGTCTACTGGCATACGTTCATCCATGCAGGCTAATACCCACAAATGAGCCATGTTCGGGCCTTCAGCCCCAGCCTGGCGTCGTGTTTCCCAGGCTGTTGTCATTGCGACGCGATTTTCTAATTGTTCTTTTAAAGTAGTCATATTTACTTCTCCTTATTTTTGCTATGTGTGGTCAGAATAACCTCCACAGACCGCACTACGGTCTATGAATACATTTACTTAGAGCAACTTATATGCCATCAAGAAATTTACTTTAATATCAATTGGTTACGACTATTTTAGCAATAAAAGAGCGCAGTAGAGCTTCAATGGTTAATGGCAAGGAGGTAGAGAATATCTGGATAAATCAAGGAGTTGAGGTAGTTCGCTAAAATATCACTTAGGGAAGTAGAACTTCGCGTATTGTGGTGAACTCACAACGGAAGCACTGAATTGATATGAAATATACAACGTGCACTTTAAATAACGACCAAGAAGCACAACGAATAATCGTATTATTTAATTGAGAAATCTGGCTAGGGAATAGCATCCACCGCCCATTGTGGGGGATGAAAAAGTTAACAATAAAATGTGTCATTACGTAATCAAACCGAAGTCTGACTGCTTGAATTTAACATCCGCAATTCAAAAAGCTATTAGAATTCGAAGCGTCTCGGTAATTTGACGGCTCGTACATACTAGAGTTTGATCCTGATTTCAACTTGGAATATTGTAAATTTATCTATTCCGTTCAAAGGTATTATTCTTTCCTGAAATTATATTTTCTTCAAGCGCGATCAATGTATGCAATATTTTGAATGTAGATACTATTGAGTATCGCTGGTTTGCACAGAAATCATTGTGAATGAATGTTTGTCCTATGCTTAATGATTTAATAATCAGCTGCTATGAGAGAAGGCTTACTTTTTAGGACATAGCTCATGTTGGTTAGGGTAATTTACTAGTTAAGTGATTCACCCTCAATACCCAAACCTGTCAATAATTCATGGGTACTTTCACTTACAGATTGTCCGGCAGTATCTACTACGAGCCTCATAGTGTCCCACGAATGATATTCCCGATTTTCAATATCTTTCCATGTAGGTAATTTGAGCCTCTCAATAGTTGGCTCTCTGTTTTCAACTCGATGCCTATGTTCAGATGCATCTGAGCAAACTACTTCAATGTTAACGTAGTCTGCGTTCGCTTCGACCGCAACCTCGATCCACTCCGAGCGCGTTAGCTCAATTGGATTGCATGAATCAGCGATAACACTTGTTCCGAGTTTTAGATTGTCTAGAGCGACTCGATAAGATAGGCGATAACCTTCACCCTCTACTTTGAGATTACAGAGGTCCCTCAACCCTTGTTCGACAGTATCAATCCTTAAATACATAAAGCCCGTAACTTTAGATAGCTCTTGAGCAAGTGTAGATTTTCCTGTTCCAGGCAACCCGGATAATATGTACAGTATTGGTTTATTCATTTCGTATAACAAATGTCAACCTAAGCTAAATAAAAGACAAAATCGAATAATTACAAAATTTGGAAATTAACTTCAAACTTTTGTATGTCTAAATATATGCACCTTCATTTAACGACTTACTCAACAGTAACAGATTTGGCTAAATTACGCGGTTGATCAACGTCTGTTCCTTTTAAAACTGCAACGTGATATGACAATAGCTGCATGGGAATCGTATGAATGATTGGAGAGGTTTCATCTTCACACTCCACTACATTTAATACATGAATATTTTCTTCTTCTTTAAAATGCGATTTCTCGTCAGCAAAAACAAAAAGTTCGCCACCACGTGCTTTCACTTCCTGTAAATTACTTTTTAATTTTTCGAGCATGTCGTTATTCGGTGCAACTGAAATAACAGGCATATCGCTATCCACTAGTGCGAGTGGCCCATGTTTTAATTCACCGGCAGGATACGCTTCAGCATGGATGTAAGAAATTTCTTTTAATTTTAATGCGCCTTCCATTGCAACGGGATAATGCAGACCGCGGCCTAAAAACAAGGCATGGCGTTTATCGGCAAACATTTCAGCAACCGCTTTAATTTCATCATCCATCTTTAAAACTTGCTCGATCTTTGCAGGTAACGCTATTAATTGCTTAACGAGACCGGCTTCTTTTTTCGCATCAATTCCATGACGGCGACCCACAACAATAACCAACAACAACAAAGCAACCAGTTGAGTAGTGAAGGCTTTGGTTGATGCTACTCCGATTTCAGGACCGGCACGCGTTAATAAGGTTAAGTCACTTTCACGTGTAAGAGAACTTTCAGGCACATTACATACTGTTAGTGACTGGCCGAAACCTAAACGTTTTGCTTCTTTTAAACCGGCCAATGTATCGGCTGTTTCGCCTGACTGTGAAATGGTCACGATAAGTGAATTGTTTCTAACAACCGGTTTGCGGTAACGAAATTCGCTCGCAACTTCAACGCTACAGGGGATATTGGCTAATGATTCAAACCAATGTCTGGCGATTAAACCTGCATGATAACTGGTACCACAAGCAATAATATGTACGCCCTGAACTTTATCAAAAATTTGCTTTGCATTGACGCCGAATGTTTCTTCTAAAACCTTACTGCCTCTGATGCGACCTTCTAAGGTATCGGATACAGCACGTGATTGCTCATAAATTTCTTTAAGCATGTAGTGGCGATACTCACCACGTTCAACGGCATCTGCGGTGAGTTCGCTTTCTTTAATTTCGCGTTCAACAATATTATTATTAGAATCGTAGATGGTTAGTGATTGGCGTGTAATATCGGCAACATCACCTTCTTCTAAAAATATAAAACGTTGCGTTACCGGCAGTAATGCGGCCACGTCGGATGCAATAAAGTACTCACCAATCCCCACACCAATAACTAATGGACTACCACTACGGGCGGCGACTAAACGCCCCTTTTCATTGCTGCTCACAACGCCTAAGCCATAGGCACCTTCAAGTTCTTTAATAGTGTCTTTTACTGCGGCTAGTAAATCTTTTTTCTGGGTTATATGATGTTCGTAAATTTGATGGGCTATGACTTCGGTATCGGTGTCAGAAGTAAATTCATAACCGGCTTTAATTTGTGTTGCGCGTAATTCTTCATGGTTTTCGATGATACCATTATGCACAACAGCAACGGCTTTACGGCATACATGTGGATGAGCGTTATTTTGTGTTGGTTTACCATGGGTTGCCCAACGCGTGTGCGCAATGCCTAAATGACCATTAAGATTTTCTTTATTGGTTTCTTTTTCTAACTCGGCAACTTTACCCGGCATGCGGACCCGGTGAATACAACCTTCGGGATCCACAATGGCAACGCCAGCTGAATCATAGCCACGATATTCCAAACGCTTCAGCCCTTCGATAAGAATAGGCACTACATCCCGTTCAGCAACTGCTCCAACAATACCGCACATTATAGATTTACTCCGTTAATCATAATTATTAAACACACGTCTATATTTATTGAATTTGCATGCGTTGTAAATACTAATTTCTACTTAGCCGCGAAGACGTGAATAATCGCTCTTAAAAAAACACCTATGTCATTGCGTCCCCAGTGTTTATTGAGTCCGGCAATCTTGTTGAATACACCCCTGCTCGTTAAGATTGCAGCGCTGCGCTCGCAATGACAGTTATTTTTCTACTTCTTATCCTTGGTAGGACGCTGCCAACCTTTTATCGATGTTTGTTTGGCCCGCGTTAAAGTTAACTCATATTCGGGTGTATCTTTTGTAATAGTTGAACCGGCGCCAATGGTAGCACCATCACCAATTTTAATGGGTGCAACCAGTTGTGTATCCGAGCCTATAAAAACATTATCGCCAATCACGGTGCGATATTTATTTGCGCCATCATAGTTACAGGTAATAGTGCCCGCACCAATGTTTACGCCTGTACCCATATCAGTGTCGCCAATATAGCTTAAATGATTAATTTTACTACCTTTATTGATATTTGAATTCTTAATTTCGACGAAATTACCAACATGGGCATCTGCTGCAAGCCGGGTCCCTGGACGAATGCGAGCAAATGGCCCAACCTTGCAGTTAGTGCCGATGAACGCATCATCTATACACGACATAGGTTGAATAACAGCGCCTGACTCAATGGTAGTATTTTTTATTACGCAATTAGCCCCAATGCTGACATTATCCCCGATCACAACCGTACCTTCTAAAATCACATTAATATCCAGAGTGACATCGCGGCCAACAGTAACATTTCCTCGGATATCCAGACGGGTCGGATCGATAACCGTTACACCCTGTTCCATTAAGTACTCTGCTTTACTTAATTGGTAAAAACTTTCTAGCTCGGCTAACTGCATTCTGCTGTTTACGCCCAGCACTTCTTCTTCAGTTTCCGGATGAACGGTTTTAACGACCATGCCATCATTAACGGCCATCGCAATTACATCGGTTAAGTAATATTCGCCCTGCGCATTACTATTATCCAGTCGTTTTAACCAGCTACGTAACTCACCGGCATTTACGGCTAAAATGCCGGTATTAATTTCTGTAATCTGCTTTTCTTCGTCGCTTGAATCTTTATCTTCAACAATACGCTCAACCTGGCCAGCGCTATTTCGTACAATACGGCCATAACCACTGGGGTCGTCAAGATGGACGGTTAACAATGCAAAATCCTGTTTTGCGTTTTCAATGAGTTGAAGCAGTGTTTCCGTTTTAATTAAAGGCACATCGCCATATAGAATAAGCGCGATATCACTATCAGCTACTTCAGGCATTGCCTGGTCTACCGCATGACCGGTACCCAATTGCTCTGCTTGAACAACCCATGTTACCTTTTCATCATTAATGGTTTTGGGAACGACGTCGCCACCATGACCATAAACGCCAATAATTTTATTCGCTTTTAATTGATACGCTGCGTCAATAACGTGTTGCACTAATGCCTTACCGGCAATCGGATGTAAAACTTTAGGCAGAGCTGACTTCATTCTGGAGCCCTGGCCTGCAGCTAAAATAATAACGCTTACCTTACTCATATATTCTTATCTCGATAAATTTAACTGTTAAACTTTACATTTAATTGTAAAGACTTATTAATACTATACTGTTTAATTTTACACACAAAAAAAGGCAGTATAACCGCCTTTTTTTCACTGTCGTGTTATCAAATAACAACTAGCCTTTCATTTTTCTTCGCATGCGTGAAATCGCTTGAAGTTGCGCCATTGCTTCTGCTAATTGTGCTTGTGCATCAGCAATGCTTAATTCACCGCTTTGATCTTTCAACGCCTGCTCGGCTTTTTCTTTCGCTTCCAGTGCAGCAGCTTCATCTAAATCCGCAGCACGCACAGCCGTGTCCGAAAGAATTGTCACCACGTGTGCCTGAACTTCAAGAATGCCACCAGAGACATAAATAGACTCTTCTTCGCCACCGGGCTTAGTAATACGCACTTCGCCCGGCTTTAATGGTGTTAGCATTTGGGTGTGACGTGGGTAAATACCCACTTCACCCATAATCGCAGGTGCAACAACCACTTCGGCTACGCCAGAGAAAATTGAATGTTCAGCACTTACGATATCTAGATGCATTGTCATAGCCATATTGCTACCTCAACCTCAGCCCGTTAAAGCTGTAATTTATATCAACTTATATTTAAAGCGTTTTCGCTTTTTCAACAACTTCTTCAATACCGCCAACCATGTAGAACGCTTGCTCTGGCAGGTTATCGTATTTACCTTCGTTAATTTCTTTAAAGGCTTTAATCGTATCTTTCACTGTTACATATTTACCCGTCGCGCCAGTGAATACTTCCGCTACGAAGAAGGGTTGTGATAAGAAGCGTTGCATTTTACGAGCACGGGTTACCGTAAGTTTATCTTCTTCCGATAATTCGTCCATACCCAGGATTGCGATAATATCTTTTAATTCTTTATATTTCTGCAACGTGCCCTGAACAGCACGAGCAACATTATAATGCTCTTCACCGATAACCAATGGATCAAGTACACGTGATGTTGAATCAAGTGGGTCAACCGCCGGGTAAATACCTAATTCTGCAATTTGACGTGATAATACTAATGTCGCGTCTAAGTGAGAGAATGTTGTCGCTGGTGATGGATCCGTTAAATCATCCGCAGGTACGTATACCGCCTGGAAAGATGTAATCGAGCCTGTTTTTGTTGATGTAATACGTTCTTGAAGTACACCCATTTCTTCAGCAAGTGTTGGCTGATAGCCTACCGCTGATGGCATACGGCCAAGAAGTGCTGATACTTCCGTACCTGCAAGTGTGTAACGGTAAATGTTATCAACAAACATTAATACGTCACGACCTTCATCACGGAAATTTTCCGCAATGGTTAAACCGGTTAACGCTACACGAAGTCTGTTTCCTGGAGGCTCATTCATTTGTCCGTAAACAAGGGCTACTTTATCAAGTACACCGCCTTCTTCCATTTCGTAGTAGAAATCGTTACCTTCACGAGTACGTTCACCTACACCGGCAAATACCGAGAAGCCACTATGTTCTACTGCGATGTTACGAATCAACTCCATCAATGTTACGGTTTTACCAACACCCGCACCACCGAATAAACCAATTTTACCACCTTTGGCAATTGGCATAATCAAATCGATTACTTTTACACCTGTTTCTAAAATCTCCAGGCTTGCAGCTTGTTCATCATAAGCAGGTGGCTTACGGTGAATAGACATTTCTTTTTCATGTCCGATTGGGCCAGCGTTATCAATTGGATTGCCTAAAACATCCATGATACGACCTAATGTTTTTTGTCCAACAGGCACCTGAATTGGTGCACCCGTGTTGATCACATCTAATGAACGACGAACACCATCTGTTGTTCCCATTGCAATAGCACGAACAACACCGTCACCGAGTTGTTGTTGCACTTCTAAGGTTAAGCCAACGGACTCAACTTTTAATGCATCATAAATTTTAGGAAGTGCATCGCGTGGGAATTTCACGTCAACTACGGCACCAATTATTTGGACAATTTTTCCAGAACTCATTTGTCGTTCCTCGTTAAAGCTTAAAGTTTAAAATTCTATATTCAAGATAGGCTCATCGTTAACTGGCTATCTGTAATGTCTACACCGCAGCTGCGCCACTCACGATTTCAGAAATTTCCTGTGTAATCGCAGCTTGACGTGCTTTGTTATACACAAGTTGTAAATCATCAATTAAGTCACCAGCATTATCTGTTGCGGCTTTCATCGCAACCATTCGCGATGCCATTTCACATGCAATATTTTCAATAACGCCCTGGTATACTAATGATTCAATATAACGAATCATCAAACTATCCAGTACGTCTTTAGCATTAGGCTCATATATATAATCCCAATGATGTTTTAATTCAGCATCTTCTTCTATGGCCGCAATCGGTAATAACTGATCAACATGTGGTTCCTGAGTCATTGTATTTACAAAGTCATTCGACACTATGAATAAACGATCAATTTCGCCATTGTTAAACGCATCCAGCATAACTTTAACCGTACCGATTAAATCGGTTAACGAAGGCGCATCACCCAGGTGAGTTGCCTGCGCACGCAATTTTCCTAAACGTTTAAAAAACGCTAATGCTTTACTGCCAATCGTACAAAACTCAATATCAACATTCTTATCGCGCCATTCTTTCGTATGGCTCAAGGTTTTCTTAAACAAGTTATTATTTAAGCCACCACATAAACCACGGTCAGATGAAACGACGATATAACCGACACGCTTAACCTCACGGTCATTCAGGTACGGATGTTTATATTCTGTATGTGCAAAAGCTAAATGCGCAATAACCTGACGCATTTTTTGCGAGTAGGGGCGAGACGCGACCATTCGCTCTTGCGCACGACGCATTTTACTTGCCGCTACCATTTCCATAGCACTGGTGATCTTTTGCGTGTTTTGCACGCTCTTGATCTGTGTACGTATCTCTTTACCGCTTGCCATAACTTATTTCCAGTTAACTTTTATGCCTAATATCGTTAAGGCTTAGTAAGTGCTGCTAGATTTAAACGCTTCGATAGCTGCTTTCATTTCGCCAGCGATGTCGTCGTTGTAATCGCCAGTATCATTAATTTTTGCAATTAAATCTGCACTGTTCGCTTTCAAGTAAGCTTGCATAGCCGCTTCAAAATCAACAACCTTGCTTACGTCAACATCATTTAAGAGGCCTTCGTTCGCTGCAAATAATGAGAAAGCTTGCTCAGCAACACTCATTGGTGAGTACTGTCCTTGCTTCATTAATTCAGTAACACGTTGGCCTAATTCGATTTGGTTACGAGTTGCATCATCAAGGTCAGATGCAAATTGCGCAAACGCTGCAAGTTCACGATACTGAGCAAGTGCTAAACGTGTACCACCACCAAGCTTCTTGATGATTTTAGTTTGTGCTGCACCACCTACACGCGATACAGATAAACCAGCGTTTATCGCAGGGCGAATACCTGAGTTAAATAAATCTGATTCAAGGAAAATCTGGCCATCCGTAATCGAAATTACGTTGGTTGGTACGAAGGCCGATACGTCACCCGCTTGTGTTTCAATAATCGGTAATGCAGTTAACGAACCTGTTTTACCTTTTACTGCGCCATTAGTAATTTTTTCTACTTGTTCTGCGTTGATACGCGAAGAACGTTCAAGTAAGCGTGAATGCAAATAAAATACATCACCTGGGTATGCTTCACGACCGGGTGGACGACGTAATAATAATGATACCTGGCGGTAAGCCCATGCCTGTTTGGTTAAATCATCATAAACAATCAGTGCATCTTCACCTTTATCGCGGAAGTATTCTCCCATTGAGCAACCTGCATAAGGCGCAATGTATTGCATTGCCGCAGATTCTGCTGCAGATGCTGCAACGATAATAGTGTGAGCCAATGCGCCATGCTCTTCTAACTTACGAACAACGGCTGCTACTGATGATGCCTTTTGGCCAATCGCAACATAAACACATTTAACACCGGTATCTTTTTGGTTGATGATGGCATCAATCGCTACCGCTGTTTTACCTGTTTGTCTGTCGCCGATAATTAATTCACGTTGACCACGGCCAACTGGAACCATTGCATCTATCGCTTTTAAACCTGTTTGTACAGGTTGATCAACTGACTTACGTTCGATAACACCTGGTGCAATTTTTTCTATTGGAGCCTGTAACTTTGTTGCAATTGGACCTTTACCATCAATAGGCTCGCCCAGTGCATTAACAACACGACCACATAATTCTTCACCGATTGGCACTTCCAAAATACGCCCAGTACATTTAACCTTGTCGCCTTCAGTAATATTACCGTAGTCACCTAAGATAACCGCACCAACAGAGTCTTGCTCCAGGTTAAGTGCCAGGCCATAAACGTTACCCGGGAATTCGATCATTTCGCCGTACATTACGTCAGCAAGACCGTGAATTCGTACTACACCGTCCGCAAGCGCTACGACTGTACCTTCATTTTGAGCTTCACTTACTTTTTCAAAGCTCTCGATTCGTTGCTTAATCAGTTCACTGATTTCAGATGGATTAAGTTGCATGAATATATATCCTCAAATTTTAAATCTGTTAGCGCATTAACGAGTGAGACAGGTCTTCAAGGTGACGCGTTACCGTACCGTCTATCACCATGTCACCTGCGCGAATAATCGCACCACCAATTAATGTCTCGTCAACGCGCGTGGTCAATGAAATATCACGACCTAAGCGTTTCTTTAAGCTTGCTACAATATTCTGTTGTTGCGCATCAGATAGCGGGAATGCAGAAATAACTTCTGCATCCATTTGACCTTCAGCATCAGCACGTAATTGCTCATAAGCCATGGCAATGTCAGATAAAATGCTTAAACGTTTATTCTCTGCTAATACACGAATAAAGTTTTTACCTTCGTCATTAAACTTGTCACCGGCCACATCTAAAAATAAAGCAACCAGGTCTTCATTTTTAATGTGCGGGCTGTCGATAGCACCGGCCATACGATTATCCGCTGCGATCATTGCCGCTAGCGCTATCATATCTGACCAAACGGCTAATTCATTTTTTGCATTCGCAATATCACCATTTGCTATATCAAAGGCGGCTTGAGCGTAAGGGCGTGCAATTGTGCTATTTTCTGCCATTGTTCACGTTCCCTAAAGTTGAGCAACCAGGTCGCTAAGTAAATCATCGTTTGCTTTTGCGTCGATTTCTTTCTTCAATACTTTGCCGGCGCCGAGTACAGCTAGACTAACAACCTGACCGCGCAAAGCTTCACGCGCCCGATTTGTTTCTTGCTCGATTTCCGCATTTGCAGCAGTAACGATTCGCTCTGCTTCAACACGTGCTGTGTCCTTAGACTCTTCAACAATTTCACTTGCACGTTTATCTGCTTGTGAAAGTATCTCTTGAGCTTTGACTTTTGCTTCTTTCAAAATTTCAACAGCACGATTCTTTGCTAGTTCTTCTTCGTGTTGGCCT
>Ga0316206_1002800_pt1 | contig 10919 bp, 7 predicted proteins | sample 6monthpyrite_MG_FD_204942 | JGI IMG/M metagenome (GOLD analysis project Ga0316206, IMG submission 204942) | Microbial mat bacterial communities from mineral coupon in-situ incubated in ocean water Damariscotta River, Maine, United States -... | ecosystem: Environmental > Aquatic > Marine >...
GGTGTTGTAAATCGTTTGTTTGGCTCTCTAAATGCTCATAAATATAATCTACTTGAAACAGGTATTATTTTTAACCCTATAAATATTCATTATGCAACGTTAGAGCCCAAGAATAAAAAATTATTGAATGTAATTGATAAGTATTTAATCCAATATAAAGCCAACAAAGGTTCCATATACTTCACGTCGATAGACCATTGGATGTATAAAAGCACGAATAAAACACTGCCTCCCTGGTTATTCTGGGGGGCCATCGGTTTAATCGTTTTCGCCCTGTTAATGATTGGTATATCCATTTTACTTCGTAAACAAGTTGCCGTACGCACTCAAGAATTACAACTTGAAATTGATGAGCACCGTCAAGTTCAAATAAAACTTGATAACCTCGCTTATTATGACTTACTGACTCAGCTCCCAAATCGAGCGTCATTTTTATTGAGTCTTAAAGCAACAATTAATAACGCAAGACGGAATGCAGGTAAAATTGCTGTATTTTTTATTGATGTAGACCGTTTTAAAACAATAAACGATAGCCTCGGTCATGATGCTGGAGACCAATTGATTATTGCAATATCAAAACGTCTAAGTAAATGTCTACGTGATGAAGATATTCTTAGTCGATTTGGTGGTGATGAATTTGTCTCTATTATTCATAATATACATTCATTATCCGACGTCAATAACGTCGCAACACGTATGTTAAAAAGCTTAAGTTCTCCAATAAACATTGGAGTAACTGAAATTTATTCTTCTGTTTGCATTGGTGTTGCAATGTTTCCTGATGACGATGAAAAAGGAGAAGATCTGCTGAAGTTTGCAGATGCCGCTATGTACCACGCAAAAGCACAAGGTGCTAATAACTACGAATTTTATAATGAAAAATTAACACAACGGGTTCGTAACAGACTTAGTATGGAAACACGTTTGCGCCATGCGCTAGATCGTGATCAATTCTTATTACATTACCAACCAATATTTAACCTTAAAACACTCCAACCGATTGGTGTGGAAGCATTAATTCGATGGAATGACCCCATTAATGGCTTAATCCCACCTGATGAATTTATACCTCTTGCAGAAGAAACCGGCCTGATAATTGAGATAGGTGAATGGGTGTTGGAGCATTCCTGTAAACAGGTACATGAATGGGATAAACAAGGTTATGGAGAACTCTTATTAGCTGTGAACGTAGCCTCACGTCAATTTGACCATAATAAACTTCTTTCAGTAGTTATGTCGGCACTGAATAACTCGGGACTAAAGTCAACTCAGTTAGAACTCGAAATAACAGAACGCATGTTTTTAGACATTACTCAAGATGTACGTGAAACATTAAATAAACTTACTCAAGAAGGAATACGCTTATCAATTGATGACTTTGGCACCGGCTATTCAAGTCTTAGCTACCTAAAGCAACTACCTATTGATACGTTAAAAATTGATCGTTCGTTTATAATGGGCATTCCCTCTGATAAAGACGACACGCAAATTGCTTCAACTATTATATCAATGGCACATGGATTGGGTTTAAATGTCGTTGCTGAAGGTATTGAAACAGCTGAACAACTTAAAGTCTTAAGCTCACTAAATTGTAATCATGGACAGGGCTACTATTTATCAAGACCGCAGTTGGCAAAAGATATTGAAAGTCTATTAATAAAACAAGTTGGATAGATAAGTATATTCTAAATAATCATTTTATAAACAACCCGCTACACACGTTCCTATGTTACTAAATTCCATAGCGCGACCGCTTAATGGTACATAAACAGGCATATTGGATGCTTTAATAAAAGTATCAGTTTGGCTACCTGCTATGACCTTGCCATCTTTTGTAGCCGCTTCATTCGCATGTGATGCTACGACAGCATTAGGCTTAATTAACTCATTAACGACATATGCTGCTTCTTTAGGGCCAGTCGTATAAGTATCACCAATATTCATCACTACTAATTTGGCACCATAGTGTTGTCGTACAACCCGATCTTGTTCAGCTATAATCCCTGTGTCACCAGAAAGATAAACAACCAATCCATTCGAAAAAGTTACAACATAACCGGTAGGTGGACCAGCATACGCCGTTAATCCAGATGCCGCTAACAGCTTACCTAACTCACCACTAATCATCTCACCCGCAATGCCATTCGAATGTACAGCAGGCACCGTTGTAATGGAAAGACCAGACACTTTAAGTGTCCCGCCAAAACGAACTAACATAGATAACATAGGATTTCCGCCCAATGCTTTCAGTTTGCTCGCAAAAAATTTAGGCATTTCACTGCCAGTAATAATTTTCGATTTTTTAGCCAATGCAATATTAACTGTGCTGGTATTGGGTAAAGCGGATACAGTGGTTGCAGGATTGGCACAAGTTCCTGCATTTACTCGACTTATGTGTTGATTACCGACGTGGTCGCCGTGCATATGACTGACCAGTATCACGTCAATTTTCCCGAGACGTATATCACTAACCCCGGCAACGGTTTGTCCTGGGTCATAGAGTATCCGTAGACCGTTAGGATCTTCAAAGATCAACGCACGGTCTCGACTACAAAACTCGCCATCGTGACTACCTAGAGGTGTTATTTTAACATTATTGGCTAAAACAGACTGTGTCATTAAAAACAAGAAACAATAGAGCAGTGTTTTCAGTTTTAAAGATAAGTGTAAAATTTTAACCACCTTAACGCGTCCTTCGAATTTAAATTAGTTAATAATATTCAGTTTAGAACTAAAATTAATCAACGTTAAGCTTTCTTTATGCTTCAGATATTTAAATATAGATAGCCAGTACAGATTTTTACATCTGACGCCGGGTAAAGTTTATATTTTTATGCTGAACCCAACAAACAATCCGGTCCCATTACTCTTTACATTAGCATTTTCGCCATTGATTTCTTCATCAATATCAACCTTAAATAATTTTCCTTCAAGACTCAAAGAAAAACGTGGGTTGATTTCAAATTCAACCCCGGCTTTAAGTTGTGACGAAGATCCATAAGCTTTTTGCTCGATCGCGCCATTAAAGTCAGAGAATGCAAAGCCAAGACCAACACCAATAAATGGCTTAATCGTGCCATTATTATTAAAATAAAACTCGGCTAATACATACGCCTGGGTTAGATCCACATCACCGGTATTACTATTCGTATGGGTATAGTCTTTGTTGTAAGTGAAATGTTCGCCCCCAAAAGCGAAGCCATTATCCAAACGATACAGATACATGAAGCCAGATGATAAATCAGAACTATTATTTAAATTAAAAGTATTACCTTTAATCCTGTGATTATTATTATCCGACCAGTCTACAATACCGATTTTTGGCTGAAATATATGTTCACCGGCGTAGGCTGAAAAAACGATACTAACATAGCCTATACAAACTAAAATTATTGTGTATTTTAAGTTCTTCATAATCCCATCCTTGCCGAAATAATAAAAAATAGGTCATATTTTGATTGTGTCCCGTTAAAAGACAAAACTAATGTTTAATATTCGATTCGATTTAATTTAGTATCATTGGACACATGCAATCCCATTATCATTGTAAATATGATTATAAAGAAATACGTACTAATACTTAAGATTCTATGCGTATTATGCATGTTCGACACTATTAAATTGTTTTTGCAATTCACTCAGGTTATCAAAACGGGTCTGAAGAATAAAATTAATTGTCCCGGCAGGAAATTTATTGTGTTTATTGAGGACACCGGCTTTTCGTGCAGTCAATAGTTCCATCATTTCATCTATTGTTTCCACTGCGTATATAGAAAACGTCTTGTTTTTTACAGCGGTTCGGACTTCTGTACGTAGCATAAGATGTTTTACATTCGATCGCGGAATAATTACAGCCTGGTTACCGGTTAACTCTCTGGCGTTACAAATATCGTAAAAGCCTTCAATTTTTTCATTAACACCTCCTATGGCTTGTATTTCTCCGTATTGATTAACCGAGCCGGTAACTGAAATATTTTGTTTGATAGGGATGTCCGAAATTGCGGAAAGCAATGCGCAGAGTTCTGCCGCCGAGGCACTATCACCCTCCACCATGTTATAGGATTGTTCAAATACCAGGCTTGCCGATAACGACATCGGTTGATCTTGTGCATAACGATTAGCAAGATAAGCGGAAAGAATCATGACGCCTTTTGAATGAATTGAACCACCTAACTCGACTTCACGTTCAATATCGATTACTTTTCCCTGTCCTAGTCTTGCCGTAGCCGTAATTCTGGAGGGGCAACCAAAAGAATAATCACCCAGTTGCATGACACTTAATGCATTAATTTGTGCAACCTTTTCTCCATCAGTATCCAGCAAATAATTGCCTTTTAATATTTCTTCATGCATTCGCTCACGCGTTTGATCAAGCCTGTTGCGTCTGGTATCAATGGCCCTTTCAATGTCTGATTCCGTAATGACGTTTCTATTCGATTGCTGAGCCCAATAAGCACCTTCTCTTAACAGGTCAAGAATGGTACCTTTATGTAAGGATAGTTTTTCACTATCCTCCACCAATCGTGAGCAATGTTCAATAATACGTTGCACTGCTTTTTTATTAAAGGGGGGTAACTTATTTTCAATTTGCATTAACGCAATCATCTGCGCATAAAGGAGGTTATTCTCGTCAGTACGTTCAATATCTTCGGCAAAGTCAGCAGTCACTTTAAACAGTAAACTGAATTCGGGGTCATATTGTTTGAGGGTATAATATAGCAACCGGCTTCCAGTCAGTATCACTTTAACATCAATAGGAATGGTTTCAGGCTGTAATGAAGTAGTACTGGCAAGACTAAGGTCCTGTTCGAGGGATTCTATTCTAACTTCATGTGCGTGAATAACCCGCTTCAATCCTTCCCATGAGAAATTAGACATCATGACCTTACGTGCATCCAGAACCAGATATCCCCCATTTGCACGATGTAATGCTCCTGACTTGATCAACGTAAAATCAGTGAGTAGTGTTCCAAATTGTGATACATGCTCTACCCGACCTATAAGATTAAGATAACCTGGATTGCTTTCATAGATGACGGGTGCACCAACAGTCTTACTATTGTCTACCAGAACATTAACCTTATACTTTGAAAATGCAGATAGAGCTACCTCTCGATTTTCATTTTCCTGATCTTTGTCCGTATTGTACTTTCGAAACTCATTGGCATGATCAATAATATCTTTCTTTACAGTATTAATAAAATTTAAAATTTCAGGAAAAGTACTGTATTTTGTATTTAAATCAGTTATTGATTGATTGATAACTCTCTCTGATATCTCCCTGTCTAGTTTCTTAATTAGATCCCTATCCTCTTTTTGCCAGATGAGTATTTTTTGATAAGCTTCAATAACTTTTTTTTCTATTTCATCAATCAGTTGATTATATTTTTTCTTTTCATTCTCCTTGAGTTGTTCGAATTCTTCTGCTGTTAGAATTTTACCGTTCTTCCTGGCTTCCAGTGAATAATTGTCTGGAGTACGTAAAAGTAAAATATCTTTCTTGTCTGCTTCATCAGATAACATATCGAAAATAGCGGTTTCTTTCTTCGACAGAATATCATGTACACCCTGAGAACGGGTTATATATTCATCACTTTCAAATACTCCCGCTATAGCGACAAGTATATCGTCAATCAATTTCAACATATCTTGTTGTAATTTTCGTCCATAACCGGCAGGAAGTTTAAGAACGCTTGGTTTGTGTGGTTCTTTGAAATTATTAATGTAACACCAGTCGAATGGTGTTGCAGAAGAAGATGATTCTTTCTCAAGTATTTTTTTAACAGCAGTATTCTTTCCTAATCCGTTAGAACCTAAAACATAAAGATTGTAACCATCGTATTTCATTCCGATACAAAATTTAAGTGCTTCAAGAGCACGCTTTTGCCCAAGGTACTCATGGTCGCCTTTTAGAACTGCCGTTGTTTTAAAATCAAGGCCAGATAAGTCGCAACGAGTATACAAACTTTTGAATGGAACTTTATAATTATTATTACTGTTCATTTTCAATCCATCAAATTTAAAAGTATTTCAGATTTTATTATCACCTTTCTACAACAAATAGTCTTATATTTAAATATTAAAACATAGCGTTTAATCTGCATTTTGTTGTAGTTTGACTAGTTTTAAATGATATACGAACAATTCCCTTTAATCTCAACTTGGAAAACCAGAATACAGCTCATGACCAGCGATGCAAGACTTTATATTGCACTCCATCCGGCTTGTTCATCGAGGAAATCAGGCAATAATCATTAACTTCCCAGTTTACTGGTTTGATCGTTTGCTCTGGTGAACGATTAGCGCCTCGTAACAATGTAAGGTGAGGTTTGAACGGCTGGCTATCCAATTGAATGCCACACGCAAGTGTACCTGAATGGAGTGCAGCCGCGAGTTCTAATAGTTCATCGGGTTCAGTTGTCATTCCCGCCCAGACAATACGGGCATGAGGGAATATCCCAAGATAATCCAGCTTTAACTTGAAGGGTTTAAAAGAAATGGCGTCAGCCATAGGCAATAGACAATCCAGACTAGTCACGGGCAGATTGCCAAGAAAAGTCAGTGTGATATGCAAATTCTCAGGGCACATGGGTCTGCCAGGGTGTTGACGAACAAGTTTGTGACTAATCTGCGCTAACGACTCACGTATATCTTCGTTTGGCCAAAGGGCAAAAAAGGTCCGGATTTTTTTTGTTTCATTCGAGTCCATTAAATTTAGGGTGCAGGACGAATTCGATAAATTTTACCGCTATCCGTTGAAAAATAAATCCAGCCTTCCGGACTTTGCGTTAATGCACGAATACGTTCATTCATGGATTCAAATAAGCGTTCTTCTTTAATGTCCTTGCCATTCTCATCAATCACTACTCGGTTGATGTGCTGTAGCTTGAGTGCCCCGGAAAATAAATTCCCTTTCCATTTAGGGAATGCATTTCCTGTATACATTATCAAACTACCGGGTGCAATTGACGGTATATAAACTTTAATCGGCTGCTGCATTCCTTTGCGATGAGTCCCTTCACCAACAGCAATCGGCCCCCAATATTCTTTGCCATAAGAAATAACCGGCCAGCCGTAATTGGCACCACGTAAAATCAAATTTATTTCATCACCACCGCGAGGGCCATGTTCAATTGACCAGAGTCTATTTTTTAAAAAATCATAGGCTAATCCCTGTGGATTTCTGTGACCGTAACTCCAAATCTCAGGTAATGCGCCATTTACTTTAATGAAAGGATTATCTATAGGAATACTACCATCTAAATTTAAACGAATAATCGTTCCGGCATGATTTGTTAAGTCTTGCCCATTTGGTCGATTGCCACGATCCCCAACACTAAAAAACACATGACCGTTTTCATCAAAAGCTACTCGACTTCCAAAATGGTAATTCGTTTCACTATTAGATCGTGACACCAATAATTCTTGCCACTCTATAAACTTATCCACTGATATTTTACTGCGTGCTAATACGGTAGTACCTTCTCCATCAACCTCTTTTACATAGGTAAAATAAATCCAACCGGTTTTTTTATAGTCTGGTGAAAGCATCACATCAAGCATACCACCCTGCCCATCTACCATTACTTGCGGGCTGTTCCTAATTATTCTTCGCGTACCTTTAGCTATATCAAGCAAAAATACTGAACCACTGCGTTCGGTTATTAATAATTTATTTGGTGTTAGAAAAGCTAAGCCCCATGGTACTCCAAAACCTACAGCCACAGTCTCGACATGTATTTTCATTCTTTCACTGTTAGTGGTAACCGAGGAATTGGCGGCTTGTAGTGTCATCGGTAACAACGAACAACTTACATAGAGTAAAATTGAAGTTATTTTAAAATGCTTAAAGGTGAAAATAATTCTTTCCTCAATTTTGTTTTAAATAATTTTATTAACACTCCTAAACTGAAAGAAGCCTTATGAAATATGCCGTTTTAATTAAAGGTATACGTTCTGTTATAACAAAATTAGAATAGTAATGTCTCGAAATAGTGCAAAAATTTAGCTATTATGTATTTCTAATCCGCCTAAACAATGTTATGCATACCACCTCAGAGAGGAACTACATGAAAGCAAGAGCCGCCGTTGCATGGGAAGCAAAAAAACCACTTGAAATTGAAGACGTTGACGTTATGGGGCCAAAAGAAGGTGAAGTCCTGCTAAAAGTTATTGCCTCAGGAGTATGTCATACCGATGCTTTCACACTTTCCGGCGATGATCCAGAAGGCGTCTTCCCTGCAATCCTCGGTCATGAAGGTGGTTGTGAAGTTGTCGAGCTTGGTGCGGGGGTTAAAAACCTGAAAGTCGGCGATCATGTTATCCCTTTATATATTCCCGAGTGCGGCGAATGCGAATACTGCAAGTCACCTAAAACGAATTTGTGTCAGTCTATTGCCTCAACTGTATGGACAGGTTATATGCCCGACGGTACAAGGCGGTTCTCGAGTAAGGGTAAAGATATTTTCCATTATATGGGCTGCTCAACGTTTTCTGAATACACCGTGGTACCGGAAATTGCACTGGCAAAAATTAATAAAGCCGCCCCACTAGACAAGGTTTGTTTGTTAGGTTGTGGTGTAACAACCGGCATTGGTGCGGTATTAAATACCGCTAAAGTGGAAGCCGGTTCTACGGTTGCGGTATTTGGTCTTGGCGGAATCGGTTTATCCTGTGTTCAAGGTGCAGTAATGGCCGGAGCTGAACGGATTATTGCCATTGATATTAATCCCGATAAATTTGAATTTGCCAAACAACTCGGCGCGACAGATTTTGTTAACCCCAACGAAGTTGATGGCTCTTTTGTACAATACATGCAAGACACCTATAACGGTGGCCCCGACTATTCATTTGAATGTATTGGCAATGTTCATGTTATGCGTGATGCATTGGAATGCACCCACATGGGTTGGGGAGTTTCTACTGTTATCGGGGTTGCCGGTGGTGGTCAGGTGATCCAGACCCGGCCATTTAATCTGGTAGTTGGTCGTACCTGGAAAGGTACGGCTTTCGGTGGTGTTAAAGGCCGAACCGAATTACCCGGATATGTGGAGCGTTATATGGCAGGTGAAATTGAGTTAGATAGTCTGGTCACCCACACTATGCCTTTGGAGGATATAAATCGCGCTTTCGACCTGATGCATAGTGGTGAAAGTATACGTTCGGTCATCATTTTTTAAGGACGCTTTTATGCCATTACAGCATATAGAAAGTATCAAAGAGTTTGGCGGTTACCTGAATCGATACACTCACGACTCAAACGCCTGTCAGTGTAAAATGACCTTCTCCGTCTATTTACCGCCACAGGCAGAAGCCGGCAATGTCCCGGCATTATACTGGCTATCCGGTTTAACCTGTAACGATGACAATGCACGGGTTAAAGCTGGCGCGCAACGCTATGCTGCAGAGCATGGTATTGCATTAATTTTTCCGGACACCAGCCCACGTGGTGAAGATGTTGCTGATGCAGTTGACCGTTATGATCTTGGTCAAGGTGCGGGCTTCTATGTCAACGCTACACAAATACCATGGTCTAAACATTATATGATGTATGATTATGTCACTAATGAATTACCTGATTTATTAGAAGCAAACTTACCACTGATAGCAGGTGTAAAATCGATCTCCGGTCATTCGATGGGCGGACACGGTGCATTAATATGTGCACTTAAAAACTCGGATAGTTATAAATCAGTTTCAGCCTTCTCGCCTATTTGTAACCCTATCAACTGTGACTGGGGCCAGGATTGTTTTAGCGCATACTTAGGGGATGATGTCGCAGCCTGGAATAAATATGACGCCACGGAGTTAGTTGCAGCCGGTGCAAAGGTTACTGATATACTAATAGATCAGGGAACTGCAGATGAGTTTTATGACGAAAAACAACTGCTACCTGAAAACTTCAAAGCAGCATGTGAAAAAGCAGCTCAACCGTTAACACTGCGTATGCAGGCAGGTTACGATCACAGCTATCATTTCATTGCGAGCTTCATCGGTGAACATATTGCTTATCATGCAAAAGCATTAAAAGCATAATTTATAACGTATCGATTATTGCACCAGCCCACGTTACCGACTCAATATTGACTATTAACACATCTTCAGCAGTTACATTTTTATCAATGTACACATTAGCCCAATCTGAAATTTCATATGCAAGAACGGATGACAATACCTTTCCAAAAACACCTTCATAATTAATCAATGCTGCGACAATATCTTCATTTAAAGGCAATGGTTTAAGTAACTCTGGTAATGGACGTTGCAATAATAAATCCAATCCTGAAAACAACCCGACTGTAAAACAACTTTCAGTATTTATTACACCAAATTTTTCAGCTAACAATTCACACATTTTAGCCCGAACCATGGCATTACGTAATATTTCAGGTGGTCGGTCATCCAGCGAACTCATCGCGAGCATAGATATCCAGCCTTTTAACTGTCGCCTTCCTAATAGTAGAATTCCCTGTTCAATTGAATCAATTTTTCGTTGCAAACCAAAAGCTGCAGAATTAATTAACTTTAATAAGCGATAACTTGTTGCAACATCTGTATTAATGGCCTCAGTTAGATCGTCAGTATCTGAATTCGGGTTATTTACAACTGATAATAAATTCAATACTGCGAGGCGATTCGTTGGTAATGATGTACCCGATATAATTTGTGGCTTACTCAAAAAATACCCTTGAAAGTAGTCAAATCCTAAATTACGACAAAGAATAAAGTCCTCATGGGTCTCAACTTTCTCCGCCAATAATTTAACATCAAACTTTCTTAATTCTTCCACATGCTTGATTAACTCTTGTTTGTTTAATGCTTGTAAATCAATTTTTATAATTTTTGCCAAGTTTATTAGTGGTGCATGCTCAGAATTATAAACATAATCATCCAGTGCAATGATATACCCCGCATTTACC
>Ga0316206_1002803_pt1 | contig 10912 bp, 10 predicted proteins | sample 6monthpyrite_MG_FD_204942 | JGI IMG/M metagenome (GOLD analysis project Ga0316206, IMG submission 204942) | Microbial mat bacterial communities from mineral coupon in-situ incubated in ocean water Damariscotta River, Maine, United States -... | ecosystem: Environmental > Aquatic > Marine >...
ATCTTCAGCGGCTACGCTGCCTGTTTCTATGAGAGTTGTTGAAGAGATGGGAGGGGTTGATACTAAAACCGCTTCGTTTGTACTTCCTCTTGGGGCAACAGTTTCCATGGACGGAACTGCCGCATATTTGAGTGTCGCAGTTTTATACATCGCAAATCTTGCCGGAGTAACTCTCAGCTTTGGTGATCAAGTTTTACTCGGTATTACCATCGTTGCTCTAAGTGTAGGAGTGGCAGCACTGCCTAGCGCATCTTTAGTCATGATGGTTGTGATACTCAATCAGATTGGCTTACCTGTGGAATACATAGCACTTATAGTCGCAGTAGATAGAATCTTAGATATGTGCAGAACTTCGCTCAATGTTACATCGGATTTGGTTGTTACTAAAATAGTGGATCAGTATGAGAAACGAGATTTAAAAAATTAGTCTTATTTTTTCTTTATCATCTCCAAATACAACTCTTCAACTTTAGCTCTTGCCCACGGTGTTTTTCTTAGAAATTTGAGGCTGGAGTTTACAGTTGGGTCAAACATGAAACATCGTATCTCTATCCGTTTTCCTAACTCTTTAAAGCCATATTTTTTTACTAAAGCCTCTAAAATATCTTTTAACTTAACCCCATGGAGTGGATTGTTTTGGTTTTTTTCTTCCTCATTCATGAGACTCCTTTTTATAAGTGCTATTTTATCTAAATCATCATATGTTTTTTAGTTTTACTCGTGGCAATCGCTTCAAATGGATTTTCAGGCCAATAGTGTCTTTTATATTTGCCTCGTACCTCTTTTCTGACTTCGCTATAGGAGTTTTCCCAGAAGCTTTTTAAATCATAAGTTATTTGCATGGGAGTCATAGCCGGAGTCAAAAGGTGGATTTGTAAAGCCAAAGTATTGTTGAGTACCTTTGGTGTTTCTTGCAGACCAAAAACTTCTTGTATTTTTACCCTCATGGATGGTTTGTTGTAGTCTTCATAATCTATGTAAATATTTGAACCGCTTGGAACTTTTATGCTTGGAGGTGCTAGAGTATCCAAAAGTTGTTGGTTTTCCCATGATAAAAGTGACAAAAGCATGTTGTACACACTTAAATCTTCTAAAGCTTTTATAGTAGTGATACCTTCTAGATAAGGTTCTAGCCAAACATCCAAAGTGTTAAGCAAGACTTCATCACTAAAATCTTTAAAGTCTGTATGGTGATGCAAAAAATTAACTCTTGCTCTGAGTGCTGTTGCTTTTTTAGTCCATGAGAGAAGTCCCAAGCCCTCTTTTTTGACTAAATCCAAAAGCAGTTTTTTAAAGTTCTGACTTTTTGAAGCTTGAGAGGGTTTTGAATGAAGCTGTACCTCTAAAAAATAACTGCTTTCTCTGATGTCAAACTTTTTAGCTTCTTTGTTGTAGGTTATAGACTCTTTGTCTACAATAAGTGAAGAAAAATATTTCTCAATTGTCTCTAAAGATATACTAAGAGCCAGATTAATAAAGGAGTCTCTGTCATTAGCATGCAGGTTAGCTACAACTAAAAAATCTTGGTTAAATAGAGTGTCTTCGACATGTAAGACTGCCCCTTTCCCATTGCTTAGTTTGTATTTGTTGTCATCTTTACTTCTTTGCTTGGAGAGTCTGTCAGGATAAGCAAAAAGAAGTAAAACGCTCAGCATCTCTTGGTCTATTTCACTATTTTTCTTTGCCACTTTTTTTATAGTCTTTAGTTTATTGTAAAAAAAATCTGCCTGAGAAAGAACCTCTTTCGCACGATGAGTGTTTATATAGACACTCTCAAAATCTCTTTCAAACAGATGTATAAATCTTGAGTATATATCGCTGTCTCTTGCTGAATTCGTATAGATATCTTTTTCACCCAAAAGCGATGCCAAAAGACATGCCTCATAAGCAAAGCCTAAATCATTCGCTTTTAATATCATGTAAGCAAATCTTGGATGAAGTCCCAGCTTAAGTGCATTTTTTCCAAAATCTGTAATTTTAAATGAGTCATCAAGCATGGCGAGCTCTTTTAAAACCTCCTTAGTTTCTTCCAAAATCTTTGCATGTGGAATATCTAGCCATTTTAACTCACTAAATTCATCCACTCCCCACAAAGCTAAATCTAAAAGTAGTGCGCTTAAGTCCGTTCTTAAAATCTCCGGTTTTGTTGATTGTTGCAGTATTTTATGCTCATGCCAGAGTCTGTAACACTTCCCATGTGAAAGTCTTCCCGCACGTCCGGCCCTTTGAACAGCTGAATCTTTTGAGATAAATGCCAATTCCAAATGATCCATTGCGTTTGCATAATTGTATCGTGAGAGTTTTTCCAACCCTGTGTCTATGACTACTTTTACACCTTCTATAGTGAGCGATGTTTGAGCAATATTTGTACTGAGAATTATTTTTCGTCTTTGGGATTTTTCAATGGCCTTGTCCTGCTCTTTTTTACTTAAAGCAGAGTAGAGCGGCAGGAGTAAAATATCTTTACTCAAAGAAGAGTTTGAAAGTGAAGTCTGTAAATTTTTTATCTCTTTGACTCCGGCTAAAAAAATCAAAATATCTCCATCATTTTCTTTTACAGCTTTGAGTGTTGTGTTTAGAAGTACACTGTTTATGGATTTAAAATCGGGCTGTTTAGTGTTGATATCTAAGTATTTATTTTCAACTTCATAACTTTTACCTTCAGAGGTAATAATCGGAACACTCTCAAGCAGGTTTGAAATTTCCTCAGAGTTGAGGGTTGCAGACATTATCAGAATCTTTAAGTCATCACGGAGAAGTTCTTGCACCTCTAAAGAGAGTGCGAGCGATAAATCGGTATGTATACTTCTCTCATGGAACTCATCAAAGATAACCATAGCCACATCATCAAGCGTTTGGTTGGCTTGGAGTTTTCTTACTAAAATAGCTTCAGTTACGACTAAGATTTTTGTTTTATTAGTATAACAGCTTTCCATCTTTACCTGATAACCGACACTCTCCCCTAGCTTTTCACCCAAAAGTTTAGCCATTTGAGTTGCTACCATTCTAGCAGCTACGCGACGAGGTTCAAGCATAATTATCATTTTACCTTGAAGCCAAGGCTCATCTAACAAAGAGATGGGTACAACTGTACTTTTTCCAGCACCTGGAGGAGCTTGTAAAATAAGTGTGGACTTGGTTCTAAAAGTATTTTTTATATCTTCTAAAACTTCATATATAGGTAGTCTTTTCATATTTCGTATTATACTTAACTTGCCATATATAATTATAAATTTTAATATTTGTGTGCTAGAATCAAATTTTAAAATAATCTAAAAGGAAATCTCCAAAGTAATGGGTAAAAGAGCAAGTAAAAAACAATTAATTGTATTAATAGTCTTATCCTATTTAATAGGTGTTTCTTTGTATGTTTGGTACGGCTATGTGAAGCATACAGCCGAGTTTAAACATGATGTTAATCAGCATTTAGGTTGGGCTGCTGCGAGTGCTGCTCTGTTGTTGCCTAAAACCTACCACCACAAACATATGAAAAAATCAGATTTAAGTGAAGATGACTATTTGAAATATGCACGGCTATTAAGTACTTTAAATGAGAAAATGAAAACGGCTTACATTTACAGTTATATCAAAATAGGCAGCAAGGTTTATTACACTTTAACATCTTATAAAGAAGATCAATGGGAGAATGCTTATGAAAAAGATTTTTTGGTTGAATACCCTGCTGCTACAGATGTATTAAAAAGTGCCTTTTCTTCGCATGCGACAGTTTATGAAGTGAGTACCGATAAGTTTGGCACATTTAAATCAATTTTTATTCCACTTATTGCTGATGATGGGACGATTTATGTCATGGGTGCAGATTTGGACATCTCTTATATACAAGCTCATGTCAGAAGTGCGATTTTTCACGATATCCTGATAGGACTTTATTTTATATTTATAATTCTGCCTATAGCTTTTATTTATCGCAAAGTTGAGAAAAAAGATAAAGAAATTTTGGAATTAACAGTTGAAAAACGCACAGCTGAGTTAAATACTGCGAATAATTTTTTAAACACTTTATCAACTCAACTATCACGCTATCTTTCGCCTCAAATAAAAGACATGCTCTTTGCAGGCAAAGGACATGCGGAAATTAAATCTACACGTAAAAAATTGACTGTTTATTTCTCTGATATTAAGAACTTTACATCTACAACGGCACGCATGGAACCTGAAGAGTTAACTTTTATTTTAAATAGCTACTTTGATGCTATGAATGTCATTGCAATCAAACATGGGGCTACGATTGATAAATATATCGGTGATGCTATTTTGATTTTTACAGGAGACCCTGAGAGTCGTGGAGAAAAAGAGGATGCACTCGCCTGTGTTTCTATGGCAATAGAGATGAGAGAAGAGATTGCAGAGCTTCAGAAAATTTGGAGAAAAGCCGGTTATAACCAAAGTTTTCACGTGCGAGCAGGAATAAATACAGGTTATATCACAGTGGGTAACTTTGGAAGTCAACAACGTATGGATTACACGATTATTGGTTCACATGTAAACATTGCAGCCAGACTTGAAGCTTTATCCGAGGCAGATAACATTTTAATTTCTCATGAAACATACTCACTTGTTAAAGATAAGATTGAATGTGTTCCTGATAAAGAAGTTCTGGTTAAGGGTATTGATTGGCCTATTCAGACTTATAAAGTGATTGGATTTTTACATGAGGCAAAATATAAAATTTATGATTTAGATAGTAATGGCATTTCCATTTTTGTAAATATGAATAAAATTCCTAAGAATTACAAAAAAGATTTAGAAGGAAAAATAGAAGAAATTAAGCAGATGATATCAAGAAGTCAGACTTAATGATATATTTTAATATTTTATCCTACAACTAAGTTATTGAGTGATATAGTTCAATATATTTTATGAATAAAAGGGGAATTCTTCATTTGAAAAAATTATATATAATAAGACATGCAAAATCCAGTTGGAGTGATATGAGTTTAGGTGATTTTGACAGACCTTTAAATAAAAGAGGTAAAAGAGATGCACCTTTTATGGCTCAAAAACTAAAAGAGAAAAAAGTGCTGCCAGATGTAATAGTCTCAAGTCCCGCCAAAAGAACAAAGTCTACTGCACAGATATTTGCAAATGAGATAAATTTTACTAAACCTATCGCTTATGATAAAAATATATATGAAGCAGATGGCGGTGAATTAAAGTATGTTGTGAATTCATTAAATGACAAAGCTAAGACAGCTCTTATGTTTGGACATAATCCAGGATTGAACATGTTGGCTGAGAATTTTCTTGAGTTTAATGAAAATATCCCTACTTGTGGAATTATTGAGATTGAGTTTGATTGTAAAAAATGGAGTGAGATTAGTTCTAAAAATGCAAAGCTGATATCTTTTGATTACCCTAAAAAGCATAACTTATAGATATATATGATAGTTTTAGACATTATTTTTTCCTGTAATTTTGATACACTTGTTTAAAATAAAATAAAAAAGGATTTGTCATGGTAACGAGAAATGATTTAGACATAAATAGTTTTCAAAAAAGCCTTAAAGCTCAAAAAAAGAAGGTGGAACAAAATATTGAAACTGTGAAAGCTGAGTTGAATGTTTTGGCAGCGGAAGATGAGATTGATGATGATGGGGATATGGCAGAACTTGAGATTGAAAATACAACAAATCAAAAGATTCTTCATCATCTTGAAGATGAACTAGATGAAATTGATTACGCTTTAAGTCGCATACAAAAGGGAACGTATGGCATTTGTGAAAAAACGGGACAGAAGATTCCTCTTGAGCGATTAAAAGTCAATCCAATGGCCCGAACAGTTGTAGATGGATAGGCAATTCATCTCTCATACCGTAGCTGAGTTTTGAGTGTATGACATAGCAGTAGTCGGCGCCGGTATAAACGGAGCAAGTGTAGCTTATGAATTTATAAGCGCCGGCAAAAAAGTGATTATTTTTGATGAGAACTCCATCGCTGGAGGCGGGAGCGGTGCGGCTGGTGCTTTTATATCTCCTAAGTTTTCAAAAGCAGGGGATTTAAAAGAGTTGCTGCATGACGGGTTTGTTTACAGTATGAAGTTTTATGAGAAAAACTTTCCAACTCTTTTAACAAAAGCTCCGTTATTACATATTGCTCAGGATAAAGAGTCTTCTGATATTTTAAAATTTTATAAGTCGAGTAGTGATTTCACATTAAAAGTACCCTCAGACGAACTTTTAAATTCTTTATCTCTAGATGCTAAAAATCAAGAAAATATTTATATGCAAGGCGCTATTGTCGATGCGTCGGCTATGTGCCATGCTATGAGTAAATTAGCCAGGTTTGTAGAAGAAAAAGTTCAAGATTTAGTTTACGATAATGGTATGTGGATAATCAACGAGACATATTCTGCAAAAGATGTTGTCTTGGCAACAGGTGCTTATGAAAGTGTCATAAAAGAGCCATACATAAAGCTTCGCGGCGTTTGGGGGCATAGAATTGATATTAAAACAACTACGGAAAATTTAAATTCCATTCACCAGTTTGTATCTATCTCCCCTGGAAAAGATGGAGTTTTAGCTATCGGTGCAACGCACAATATTCATTACCATCCGCAGATTGCAACCATACCTTATGATTTACAAGAGGGTAGAGCTGAACTTCTTGAAAAAGTTTCTAGGACATTGAAGTTGGAGAATGTTGAGATTATAAAAGATTATACAGGTCTGAGGTCCGGTTCGTTTGATTATCTACCTTTGGCAGGTCGCTTAGTTATCTCAAAAGAAACATTGGCACTAAAAAATATTAATTTTAAAGTCAAAAATCCAAACTATGACGAGTACGCTTATTATCCAAATCTTTACATGATAAATGGAAGCGGAGGTTATGGTTTTGTATTGGCCCCATATTTGGCAAAAATGTTAAAAGAGTATATTTTAAAGGGTAAAGAGATAGACAGAAGGGTTCAGCCAGCGAGATTTTTTGCCCGCATGGCTAGGAAAGCATAACGCTTTTATGAGCCTATTTTTTGTATAGTTGGAGGGTTTGTCCTAAAAGCATTTTTAAAGGCATTGGCACGGATGTCTCTCATCTTTCCGGCAACAAGTGGTGCAAGAAAATATGAATGTTCAACACATTCATTCTCATACTGATTATTATCGTATGTAAATGAAATTTCCTTACCCAGTTTTTGAGCCTGAGCTGCAATATTTCTAGCATATTTAATAATCTCTTTATGATGCCTGTCATACTTGTGCCCACTTGCAAAGTATACAAACTTACCAGTCAATCTGATATTTAAATAATCATGATAGTTTAAATTTTTATCGTAACGGGTAAATTGGTTTGAGTTATACATATTTAAATCTGAATCAAATTCTTCGAGTATCGGCGTTGGCTCAATGTCTGGTTTGTTTATGTTAAAGAGATATTTTATCTCTATGAGTTGCCCTCTGTAGCCATCTCTGATGGATTTAGAAAAAAGGTTCATCATATTGTTAAATGTCAGTTCATGGAATTCATCATCAAACTCAAAATCTTGGTCGGAGAGTTTTTTATCGGTGTTGTAGCCTATGGGACTTATAGTCGGATTATATAAAAATATAGTTCCAGCTACAGTTTTACGTCTTTTTTTAAGCATGTTTTTCAAGTCATCGATGCTTATATTTATATCTTCTCTATCATCATCTTTTTCATTTATGTATATGTAATGTTCAGTTAAATACTCTGTATCGAAATTTGTTGAAAATTTTCCAAATGTCTGCATGTTTAAGTCCTTAGTCATAAAGAATCCCAACTTCAGCAATAGGTAAATAGCTCTAGTGCTAGGCAGATTTTCGCGGGACTAGCTTATCTAGTTCAAGAGAATCTAACGACGGAATTGCGCTATTTACTTATCGCCCGAAGGGAAGTTTAAAAAGAGGGCTACTGCTTCGTTAAAAGCACTTGAAGCTACTAGTAGCTCCTGCGCACTTTCGCCTCACATTAGCCTTCTTTTTAAGCTTCTGAAATTGGGGTTCTTTATGACTAAGGACTTATATCCTATAATTTGAATCGAATTATACTATAATATCCGCATGATTTATGTAGCATTCTTACTTTTTACTTTTGTTATTTTACTTATTGCGTTTTATCAGTGGCAGCATTTTATGATTTTTACTCCTACTGGTTATCATAAAGATGTATTGGGTGATAAGTTTACAATGTTAAGTATTATGACAAACGATAAAGTCGAACTCGAAGGGGTTGTATATGAACCTCAAGAAGCACATAACACACTTCTATTTTTCGCTGGACGAAATCATGATAGTGTTGTATTAATAAAAAGATTGTCAGAGGTGTTTCCACAAGTGAGGATAATAACATTTAATTATCGCTCTTATGGAGGAAGTGGAGGTTTGATTAACGAGAAAAATATTTTGCAAGATGGACTTAAAATAGCTGATATTGTTAAAAAAAACTATGGTGATTTTTATGTTTTAGGATTTTCTCTAGGTTCTAGTGTTGCTTCTTTTGTGGCAAGCAAGAGAAGTGTTATTGGGGTGTTTTTGGTTGGTGCCTTTGATAGCATAAAAAATTTGGCAAAAGAGAAATACGGCATCAATTTTTCTCTTTTGCTGAGATATAAATTTGACAATATTAAGTTTGTTAAAGAAATAGATGCGCCTACATATATTTTTGTAAGTACAAGCGACACTACAACATATATCAAAAATGCAAGAGAGTTAAAAAAATATGTTAAAAATCTGAAAGTTTACATAGAGTTGGATAATGTACATCATAAAGAGATTCTTTGGGATGAGATAGTGATAAAGAAAATAAATGAGGAATTAACATGATGGAATTTGGATTTTTTTTAAAGCAGTTTATATCGTTTTTTATTCAACCCTTTGGAGCGTTCTTGACACTCTTTACGGTTGGAATATTCTTTTTAATGATGAAAAAAGATAAAAAGATGAAACTTTTTATCATTCTGACATATGGTGTAATTTTCTTGTTTTCATATCAACCTTTTTCAAACTACTTAGTGAAAAACCTAGAAGATAAGTATCCAAAGTATGATTATAAACAAAAAGTAAAATACATACATGTACTAGGCGGAGGAGACGGTCAAAGAGTTATAGCGGGAATTATAATTCATAACAAGATAGAGGGAAGCAAGCTTATTTTTACAGGATACGCAGGAGGTGCTGACATAACAACTACTAGAAGAAATGAGCTTTTGGCTTTATCCCTTGGTGTAAAAAAAGAGGATATTATTCTTGGAGTGCATGCAAAAGACACAAAGGAAGAGGCGATATTTAATAAAGAGTTACTTAAAAATGAACCCTTCATCTTAGTTACAACTGCAACCCACATGCCAAGAGCTATGAAAATATTTAAAAATCTAGGACTAAACCCAATCCCCGCACCTGTAAATTTTCATAAAGAAGAATTCAATGCTTTTTTTAGACTACCAACCCTTGGGTCTTTAGGCAATTCACAAATATCTATGCATGAGTACATGGGGACTTTATGGGAAAAAATAAAACATTTGATGTTATAACTCAACTCTATTCCTACTTTATATTATCAACCTGTAACAAGTGTTTCTTATAGACAAGCTAAAGAGTGAAGATTGAAGACCTAAACTCTGATTCTAAAAAAGAGTAAAAAATTTGCTTTTAGCTTAAGGGACATTATGTCCTTTTAATCGGTTATTTACCAATTAGCGGAACACTTTATCCGAATAACAGCTAGTTTCTTGCTAAAAGGATACTTTATATTTAAGATTAAATTTGTTAAAGAGGGAAAGCATTGCAATTTTCTAAAAAATCAAGTAAATTTATACTTTTGAGGGGACATTTTTCATGTTCCTTTAATAATGACTATTCAGTGTCTTTGTGATATAGTGTTCCTTGAATAAATAGTTGTACGTTCCCGCGGAGCGGGAACGTACAACGGCGAAGCTGAGCTCTAAACGAGCCACTAACCATTTGTCGTATTCCGCTACGCTACATACAACAAATGGCAGGAGTCTCACATCAAGGCGTCTTCCAGAAAATCGCAAGCGAATTTTCTGAAATACTCATTAATGAAGCTCAGCTTCGCCGTTATATCAAGCAAATTTAACTTACTTAGCTTCAATCGATATAAAAACTTTTGGAGTTATAAAAGGTAAAATACTATCTAAGATTCAAATAATTTATACTAAATTTTTAATTTATCTCAAACTCGATAAAACTATCCACACGTTTTAGTTGACTCTCATTTAAATTATCTAAAATTTTATTTTTTATTTGCATTATAGAAGTTTAACCTCGACCTTTTTTTCACTTTCTCCAGTGAGGACAATGGACTTTTTTCTTGACAACTAAGTTATTAAGCTGAAGATTGAACAACACCATTGTCGTACCGCGAGAAGTGCTTATTCCTCAAACTTGAGCAAATCACCTATTTCACATTCAAGTACTTGGCAAACCTTAGCTATTATCTGAGCATCATAACGCTGGATTCTATCTTTGTGATATTCGTTAAGAGATTGTCTGCTAACACCTGTGATAATGGAAAGCTTATTAATACTCATCTCTTTTTCTGCCATCACCTGAGCCAATACACTTTTAAATCGCATCTTTATCCTATTTATTGTTAATGAATGTATGTTGACATTCTATTTGAATGATGATATTATTGCAATTGTCAATATATATTGACGTCAATAATTATTGCCACATAGTTACATCATTTATTTAAATCTAAAAGATAAAAAGGTAAGTATTATGAACAAAACTGCTGAAAAACTCAAAAAAAAGCTAAAAGAAGAAACTACTCTAAATCAAAAACTTAGTGATGAAATCATTGAATATCATAATGATATAATCTTCTTAGATGAGTACAACTTTTCACTGGAACAAGAAAACACTCTTTTAAAGAAAAAGATTACACAATATGAAGAAGTTTATTTAAAAGATAC
>Ga0316206_1002804_pt1 | contig 10910 bp, 10 predicted proteins | sample 6monthpyrite_MG_FD_204942 | JGI IMG/M metagenome (GOLD analysis project Ga0316206, IMG submission 204942) | Microbial mat bacterial communities from mineral coupon in-situ incubated in ocean water Damariscotta River, Maine, United States -... | ecosystem: Environmental > Aquatic > Marine >...
GCATGAACATTCATCATCCACACCCCCAGATCTGCTGCAGCGGCACATGCCCGTGCAACTGTGTTAGGAATATCATGAAATTTTAAATCCAGAAAAACATCAAACCCCATATCGACAACACGCCTGACCAGGTCGGGTCCTGCTGTGGTGAATAGCTCTTTACCAATTTTCAGTCTGCAGGAATCTACAGGAATCTGTTCTACAAATTCGAGGACCTGCTGCTGATCTGAAAAGTCCAGCGCGACAATAACGGGAGAGTTGATATTCATTACTTTCATATAATTACCCTGTTTTTTTTATTCTGCTTCAACGCCTTTAATCGGTTTTACACAATTCCATTGCTTACAACGAGGGCATTGCCAATGTATGGATTTACCTGTAAAGCCACATTGCATACACTCATAGACTGGTTTGTCTTTTAAAAGACTGTTAATCAAATCATGCAATATCATTAAATTTTGTTTTGCCTTCCCTTCACTACGCCCGAGATTGGTCTCTACCAGCCACTGCAAACCACGAACGGAAGGTTTGGATCTAAGTTGCTGCACCATAAACTCTACCGCCTCACGATCCTGACCATCTGATAATAACTGATCAGCCTTATAAAGCATCGGCGTAACGCCATCATAACGTGCCATAATACGATCCAGAAATACTAACATCTCTGATTCCTTATCCAGATTCTGATAGCAGGATTGTATCGATTTGACGACTTCAGGCAAATAATCAATATCCTGATTAACAACATTTTCATAATACTGTATGGCTTTTTTACAATCACCGGCCTGCTGCTCACGCTGACCAGACAGAATACTTGCACGTACACATTCTTTATCAAACTGAAAAGCCTGCTTTAAACATTCATCCTGCTGCTGCGGGTCACCTTCATGCATGGCTTTTTCTGCCATTTCACAGCAATACTGAGCCATGATATCGGCGCATTTTTCCCCCGAGGCCTTCTCATACAGATGGCTGGTTTGAATAGCTTTCTCCCAATCCTGCTCTTGCTGGTAGATATAAATCAAATGTTGCAGTGAAGGGGCAAGATGTGAATCAATAGAAATTAATTCCTGAAACAGATTTTCTGCACGATCCAGCAACCCGGCTTTCATGTAATCTTCGCCCAGTTCGTACAATGCATGTGAACGTTGCTCCGAACTTAACGTTGGGCGCGCAATCAGGTTTTGATGGATGCGTATAGCGCGATCAACTTCACCACGGCGTCGAAATAAAATTCCGAGTGCCAGATGTGTTTCTACTGTTTCATCATCAATCTCTACCATTTCGATAAAGACTTCAATTGCTTTATCGGGCTCTTCATTCAACAGGTAATTCAGGCCTTTAAAATATCCGGAACCAAGGTCGAAATGTGAACCTGTTTTTTCCTTACGACAGCTATTCTGAGCCACATACCAACCAGACGCGGCGGCAACCGGCAACAGTAACCAGAGTAACTCCTGCATTAACTCAGATCCCTTAGTGGCAATCGTCTTAGATTGGCAATTTCCTTTTCTGTCAGTTTCATATCCTTTTTCAACCCTGCATTATCCTTTTTTAATTTCAACACCATGCTCATACTGGCTATTATTCCAAGAAGAATACCCGCTGCCAATGTCACAATGATGACAGCAGGAAGTGCAATAAAAATAGAACCAAAATAATAATTTATCTGGATGTCACCTGAGTTCAATATAGAAAGTATGGCCGTTAAAAATGCGAGTAATAAAATAACAAAAATAGCGATCAGTTTCATGATTTCTCCGGTGCACGGATGCTAACAGGAATTCTTGATTAGCTTCTAATCATAACGTAATAATCATGGTTATATAAGATAGTTCCACATCGATTTAAATACATAAAAAAAACCGCCATGGATCAGGCGGTTTTTTTTATGTATTTCAGAATATTTCAGCTTAATGGGAAAGTTTCCTTACTTTTGTCTACACGTTCTCGTAGCTCTTTACCCGGTTTGAAATGTGGTACATGCTTACCTGGTAAGGTAACAGAATCGCCTGTTTTAGGATTTCTGCCAACACGAGGTGGTCGAAAATGCAATGAGAAGCTGCCAAAGCCACGAATTTCTATTCGCTGCCCCGTGGCAAGTGCCTGGCTCATCTGCTCCAGCAGGCTTTTTACAGCCAGCTCTACATCTTTATAAGCCAGATGTACCTGCTTCTTCGCAAGTGATTCTATAAGTTCAGATTTTGTCATTATTCTTTCCCATAGCTGGGAGACCCTCCCTGGTCTCTTTATTATTCCGGTTTTTCTTTACCAATACCCTGTTTTAGAAAAAAAACGATGAAAAGTCAATACCTTATTTGGATTGATTGTCCATTTGTTCCTTCAGGATATCCCCAAGTGTGGCTGCTGTCGGATTTTCAGCTCCTCGACCATAGGTTTCCATTGCCTGAGCTTCGTCTTCATTATCCTTGGCTTTGATAGACAACATCAGTGTACGGTTCTTACGATCCATGCCCATGAACTTGGCTTCAACTTCTTCACCTTCTTTCAGGACAGTACGTGCATCTTCAACACGATCTCGTGTCAGTTCTGAGGCACGTAAAACACCTTCAATATTGTCACCTAAGTCAATAATAGCGGCCTTTGCATCAACTTCCTTAACAGTACCTTTGACAATAGTGCCTTTAGGATTCTCAGCCAGGAAGCCTGACAGAGGATCTTTATCCATCTGTTTCAGACCCAGTGAAATACGCTCACGTTCAGGGTCTATCGCCAGGATCACAGCTTCAATTTCATCACCTTTCTTGAAGTCACGAATGGCATCTTCGCCTGTCGCATCCCATGAGATATCTGACAGATGAATCAGGCCATCGATATAGCCGTCCAGACCGACAAAGATACCGAAATCTGTAATAGATTTGATGTTACCGGAAATCTTGTCACCTTTACTATGACCATTCGAGAAGTCTTCCCAGGGGTTGGTCTGGCACTGTTTCATACCCAGTGAAATACGACGACGTTCTTCATCGATATCCAGAACAATAACTTCAACGTCCTGACTTAAATGAACAACCTTGGCAGGATTAACATTCTTGTTGGTCCAGTCCATTTCAGATACATGAACCAGCCCTTCTACGCCTTCTTCAAGCTCTACAAAACAACCGTAATCAGCAATGTTGGTAACTTTGCCAAACAGACGTTTGCCTTCAGGATAACGACGCGCAATACCCTGCCATGGATCTTCACCCATCTGTTTCAGGCCAAGTGATACACGGTTTTTGTCTCGATCGAAACGCAAAATCTTGACTTCGATTTCATCGCCAACATTAACAATTTCTGAAGGATGTTTAACACGCTTCCAGGCCATATCTGTAATATGTAACAGACCATCAATACCACCCAGATCAACGAAAGCACCATAATCGGTCAGGTTCTTGATAACGCCCTTGGTGATGCTGCCCTCTTCCAGATTTTGCAGCAGTGTTTCGCGCTCTTCGCTGTATTCTTTCTCTACAACTGCACGACGTGATACAACAACGTTATTACGCTGCTTGTCTAATTTGATAACCTTGAATTCCAGTTCTTTGCCTTCCAGATACGTTGCATCACGAACAGGACGAACATCAACCAGAGAACCTGGCAGGAATGCACGAATATTCTTGATTTCAACAGTGAAGCCGCCTTTAACCTTACCATTGATAATACCGGTCACTACTTCATCACTTTCATGTGCAGCTTCAAGGAATTTCCATGCCTGGGCACGTTTCGCTTTTTCACGTGACAGACGTGTTTCACCAAAACCATCTTCCAGTGATTCAAGTGCAACTTCTACTTCGTCACCGACCTTGACTTCAATTTCGCCATTTTCATCGTAAAATTGGTCTATGGGAACACTACCCTCGGATTTAAGGCCAGCATTAATTACTACTGCATCATTACGTATATCAACAACCAGGCCGTTCAGGATAGTACCCTGACGCATATCATTAATTGCCAGGCTTTCTTCAAATAGTTCTGCGAAACTTTCAGTCATTTTGTTAAGATCCCAAGCCATCTAGTGGCTCTTAATATGTGTTTTCGCTGTGGGGTTCAGTCGGGCAAACCACAGTGAGTTAATTTACATCAATAGTTGTTTTGCCAATTTAAAACTAATCGATGATTAATGTATTTCATCAAAAATTACCTGAGCCAACCTTTGTCACCCAGTAAACAGGTCACCCGTTGCACCACTTCATCAATACCCATATCTGATGTTTCAATTATCTCGGCATCATCTGCAGGTTTTAGTGGCGCTACCGGTCGGGAAGCATCACGCTCGTCTCTCTCCGAGATCTCTCGGGAAAGGTCGAGGAGATTAACACTTAATCCTTTTCCTTTCAACTGTTTATAGCGTCTTTTAGCCCTTTCTTCAGCACTGGCTGTAAGGTAAATTTTGAGTTCTGCATCTGGAAATATAACCGTCCCCATGTCACGACCATCAGCAACCAGTCCGGGAGCTTCCCTGAAAGCGTGCTGTCGTGCGGTTAATGCACTCCTGACTTCGGGTATTGCAGCTACTTTTGAGGCCAGATTACCCATCTCCTCGGTTCTGATATCATCGCTAACCTCTTCTCCCTCAAGGAAAATATCGGTTCCACCCTGTATATTCGGAGTAAATTGAACATCCAGATGTCCAGCCAGCGTTGCCAGACTTTTTACATCATCCAGAGCAATTGAATGAGATTGCGCAGCAAGTGCCATAAGGCGATATAGCGCTCCACTGTCGAGCATAGGCCAGCCCAGCTTTTGAGCGATCAAAGAAGAAATCGTGCCTTTTCCGGTACCACTGGGCCCATCAATAGTCACCACTGGAACGTGTTCCATACTATTTGTCATAAATCTCTTCCTGGAAAATCAGTTAATTTGTAGGCCCATTCGAGCTGCCAGATCGACAAAACCCGGAAATGATGTGTTCACGTTTGCGCAGTCTTCAATCACGACTTGACCACTGCTACGTAATGCCGCCATTGCAAACGACATGGAAATACGGTGATCACCATGACTGACAACTGTTCCGCTACCCAGGTTCCCTCCCTGAATCACAATACCATCCTCTGTTGGTTCAGCACTGATACCCAATATCTGCAATCCATCCGCCATTACCTGAATACGATCACTCTCTTTCACTCGCAATTCTTTTGCGTCACGCAATACAGTCTGACCTTCAGCACAGGCAGCGGCTACAAAAATGGCCGGAAATTCATCAATTGCCAATGGAACCAGGTCTGTCGGGATATCGATTCCTTTAAGGTTACTACTGCGAATACGAATATCAGCAACCGGTTCACCACCCACCTCATGCTGGTTAGACAATGCAATATCAGCTCCCATCAATTTCAATATATCAATCACACCTGTTCGAGTCGGATTAACACCTACGTGCTTCAGGGTAACATCAGAGCCATCAGCAATACTGGCACCTACCATGAAAAAAGCAGCCGATGAAATATCAGATGGAACATCAATTTGTGTTGCTTTCAAGGTGCCACCACCACGCAGGCACACGGTTGCATCATCGCGCATCACTTCATAACCGAACCCTTGTAACATGCGCTCTGTATGATCACGTGTAGGCGCAGGCTCAGTGACACAGGTTTTGCCATTAGCATATAAACCTGCCAGCAAAATGCAGGATTTAACCTGCGCACTTGCAACAGGCAAGGTGTATTGAATTGCCTGAAGTTTTTGTCCGCCCTGAATCTGTAATGGTGATGTTCCATTTTGAGAAGCCGTAATACTGGCTTTCATTTGCAACAAAGGGTCTATCACCCGTCGCATAGGTCTGGATGATAAGGATTTATCGCCTGTCAGGGTTGTATGAAATGACTGACCCGCGAGCAAGCCACTCATAAGGCGCATCGAAGTGCCTGAATTACCCAGATATAACGGTTTTTCGGGTTGCTTCAGCCCGTGTAAACCAACACCATGTACCTGTACCCGACCATTCTCAGGGCCTTCTATAGTAACCCCCATAGCCCTGAATGCCTTCAAGGTTGCAAGACTGTCTTCACCCTCTAGGAACCCTGAAACTTCGGTGATGCCTTCAGCCAGGGAACCTAGCATAATCGAACGATGTGACATCGATTTATCACCGGGTACACGCCCTTCACCATTCAGGCTGCCACCAGGGGCTACTGTAAATACAACATTACTGGACTTTTGATCTGACATAAAATTTCACTGGGACTTTTTCTTTAAGGTATAACGATCGCGCGCTTCTTTTGCCCGACGAAAGCTGGTTTCAATTTTTTCCTGATCCTGATTCTGGATAGCTTCCTGCAACTGCTTCAGGTCTGCCATATAGCGAGTCATTAATTTTAAAATAGCGTCCTGATTCTCGATACATATATCCCGCCACATAACAGGATCACTGGAGGCTATGCGTGAAAAGTCACGGAACCCTCCGGCAGCATATTCAAAGATTTCATCCCTGTCACTCATCGAGGCCAATGTTTCTACCAATGAAAATGCGAGAATATGTGGCAGGTGGCTGGTTGCAGCGAGCACTTCATCATGATGTTCAAGGCCCATTTCTTTTACATGAGCACCTGCAGCTTCCCACATCTGACTTACCCGTAGAACCTGATCTGGTGTATTTTCAGGCATGGGCGTCAGGATAACCCGACTCCCCTGAAACAGTTCAGCAAAAGACGCTTCAACACCACTTTTTTCTGTGCCTGCAATCGGGTGTCCAGGTACAAACCGGGCTATGTGTGTTCTCAATCCAGTGCGAGCAGCTTGCTCGACGCTGGTTTTCGCACTTCCTACATCTGTAATGATGGCATCATCTGATACAGCAGCATCAATTTTTTCAAAAATAGCCTGCATTGATCGTAATGGCACACAGACAACAATCATGTCTGCGCCTTTGACGGCAGTCGCAATGTCTGTACTGTAATCATCAATAACGCCCAGTTCCTGTGCGCGTTGCAAATGGGCTTCACTACGACTGCAACCTACAATAGAATCACAAGCATTATTTGCTCGTAACGCACGCGCCAGTGAGCCACCAATAAGTCCAACACCGATTATGCAAAGACGAGAGATCATCGACTGATACCTGTCACTTCTGCAAGCGCATCCAGAAAGGCCTCATTCTGATCAAACGAGCCTACAGTGACTCGCAGGTAGTCAGGCAAGCCATAATTACTGATCGGACGGATAATAATAGCTTTGCGAAGTAAGCTGTCATAAACCAGGTCACCACTCAACTCAGTTTTGAAACTGATAAAATTAGCTACTGATGGAATATAGTCTATCCCCATTTTCTTGAATGCTGCAGACAACTGTTTCAAACCCGCCGTATTGGATGTAACACTATTTTCAATATGTGCGCTATCAGACAATGCAGCCAGCGCTGCAGCCTGCGCCATGCTGTTTGTATTAAAAGGCTGTCTGACCCGATTAAGCAAGTCAGCAATGGCAGGATGCGATATTGAATAACCAACTCGCAAACCAGCCAGCCCATAGGCTTTAGAAAAAGTACGCGTAATAACAAGATTAGGGTACTTTTGTAACCATGGAAGTGAATCCGGATAATCAGCCTCAACGACATACTCTACATATGCTTCATCCAGTACGATAATAACATCATCAGAAACAGCAGATATAAAAGCCTCAAGTGCATCTGAGCCTAGCCAGGTACCGGTCGGATTATTCGGGTTTGCAATAAAGACCACACGCGTATTTTCGTTGACACAGGCCAGCAACTCTTCAAGGTCATGCCCGTATGACATATCGTGATCTATTGTATTGGCAGCTGCAATATTCAGCTCAGCTCCGACGGCCATACTTACTAATGGATATACTGCAAAGGCATGCTCGGAAAACACTGCATTGTAGCCAGGTGATAAAAAAACGCGAGCAACAAACTCCAGTATATCGTTAGAGCCATTGCCTAATGTAATACAGTTGATATCGACATCATGCTTGTTTGCCAATGCCTGTTTTAACTGAAAACCATTTCCATCCGGGTATAGTGCTAACTCGTCAGTTGTCATATTGCATGCAGCTATTGCTTTCGGACTACACCCCATCGGGTTTTCATTTGATGCCAGCTTGATAATATTTGATACGCCATATTCACGCTCAAGTTCGGCGATCGGTTTTCCTGGAACATAAGGCTGTAAACGATGAACGCCTTTTACGGCTAGTGACATAAAATGTGAGGACATATCTTTCATACCAGACTGATTATAAAACGGCACACGGATATGAACCCAATACCTTGAATAAGGCGGTTTCTGCTTCAAGTTCCGACAATGCTTTTGCAACGACTGGATCAGATACGTGTCCTTCTATATCAATAAAGAAAACATAATCCCACATACCACGACGAGACGGCCTGGATTCGATTCGCGTCATACTAATCTCATTTTTAACCAGCGGATCCAGCAAACTGAATAATGCACCTGCCTTATTATCTGTCGATAACAGCAATGAGGTTTTATTTTTTTCACTGGGCTCTACATCCTGACGACCAATAATCAAAAACCGCGTTGTATTATCCGGCTCGTCTTCAATTTTTGCTTTCAGAATATCAAGTTTATAAATTTCAGCCGCCGTATCACTCGCAATAGCAGCACTTCCTTTTTCAGATGCTGCGAGTCGGGCAGCCTCTGCATTGCTGCTTACAGAAATATGCTCGGCTTGCGACAAATGTGCATCCAGCCATTCACGGCATTGGCCAAGTGATTGTTGATGCGAATATACTTTTTTGATTGCTGATAATTCAGTTTCTGTCGTGAGTAAATGATGATGTATACGCAGTTCTACTTCGCCACATATTTTCAGGTTTGTATTAACAAACATATCCAGCGTATGATTGATGACACCCTCAGTTGAATTTTCTACGGGCACAACACCATAATGCGCCGCCTCTGATTCGACCTCACGAAATACTTCATCAATTGCCGTTAGTGGTACAGTCTCTACCGAGTGACCAAAATGCTTCAGCGCAGCCGCTTGAGTGAATGTACCTTCGGGGCCAAGAAATGCAATTTTCAACACCTGTTCCATTGCCAGGCAAGCAGAAATAATTTCACGAAAAAGACGGGCCATTTCTTCATTACCTAATGGACCAAGATTACGAGCCTGAACACGCCGTAATATATCTGCTTCTCTTTCAGGACGATAAAATATGGTTGTATCCGACGCTGCCTGTTTGACCTCGGCGACTTCCTGCGCACATTCGGCACGTTGATTTATTAGCGTCTGAATCTGCTCATCTATCGAATCAATACGTTTACGTATTGCAGATAATTTTTCTTCATCACTCATAAATTTGTACCAGACATATTTTACACTCTACGTGCAGACAATACGCCTTCAATTGCCAGAATCTCATCAATAATAGCATCTGTGACATCACCATCAACATCAATCAGGGTATATGCGAGTTCACCCCTGGACTTATTCAACATATCAACAATATTTAAATTTGCATCTGCCAGTTTGGTCGATATCTGCCCAAGCATATTCGGTGTATTTCTATTTGCCACTGACAGCCTGGCTGTACCCGTTCTCGGCATACTGGCCTCTGGAAAATTAACCGAATTAACAATATTGCCATTTTCAAGAAAATCACGAACTTCCTCTGCGACCATGATCGCACAATTATCTTCCGCCTCTTTTGTCGAAGCACCCAGATGAGGCAAAGTAATTACACGCGCATGATTTTTCAGCAGGTTACTGGGGAAATCACATACATATGCATATGCTTTACCACTATCCAATGCTTCAACCATGGCCTCGTCATCAACAATACCATTACGAGCAAAGTTCATAATAACAATATTATCTTTCATGATACTCAAGCGATCCCGATTAATCAGGTTACGTGTTGCATCAATCAGTGGGACATGAAAAGTTACAAAATCAGACTTCATCAGCAGATCTTCAACACTGTTTGCCTGCTGAACTTTTGATGATAGCTTCCAGGCACTCTGCACTGTTATCTGTGGATCGAAACCAATCACATTCATACCAAGGTCCAGCGCTGCATTAGCGACACGAATACCGATTGCACCCAGACCGATTACACCCAGGGTACGACCTGGTAATTCAAAACCGACATAGTTTTTCTTACCCGCTTCAACATTCTTGTTAATAGCCGCATCTTCACCTTCAAGACCTGTGGCAAAATTCCATGCCTGACACAGGTTACGACAAGCAATCAGCATTCCCGCAATAACCAGTTCTTTAACCGCGTTAGAGTTTGCACCTGGCGCATTGAATACCGGGATACCTTTTTCGCTCATTTTATCTACCGGAATATTATTAACGCCAGCCCCTGCGCGACCCACAGCTTTCAGTGAATCAGGAATCTCCATGTCATGCATTTTAAAAGAACGCAGTAAAATTCCGTCCGGATTTTGTATTTCAGAAGCCACCTCGTAATTTTCGCGTGACAATTTTTCCAGCCCTTCAACGGCAATATTATTCAGTGTTAATATCTTGTACATAAGCAACCTGTTTTTTGTTATCAGCCATGCTTGGCTGCGAACTCGTTCATGAATTCAATTAATGCATCCACACCTGCTTCAGGCATAGCGTTATAGATACTCGCACGCATACCCCCTACTGAACGATGACCTTTCAAGGTTATCAATCCCTTCGGTGCTGCTTCTTTCAGGAATACAGCATCCAGCTCTGCATCTGCAAGAGTAAACGGGATATTCATCCAGGAACGCGAACGTACTTCAACCGGGTTTTGGTAAAAAGATGATTCATCAATAGCACGGTAAAGGTTTTCTGCTTTGCGCTTGTTTATTTCCGCCATTGCATCCAGACCGCCATTCCCCAGCAACCAGTCAAACACCAGTCCAGCCAGATACATGCCATAGGTTGGTGGTGTATTGTACATGGAGTCATTTTTAGCATGAATAGAATACTGGAACATTGCAGGCGTT
>Ga0316206_1002805_pt1 | contig 10908 bp, 6 predicted proteins | sample 6monthpyrite_MG_FD_204942 | JGI IMG/M metagenome (GOLD analysis project Ga0316206, IMG submission 204942) | Microbial mat bacterial communities from mineral coupon in-situ incubated in ocean water Damariscotta River, Maine, United States -... | ecosystem: Environmental > Aquatic > Marine >...
AAGAGAATTTATAAGTAGCAAGGTTAGCTATTACTGAGACATTCGCTACTGTATCACCTATAACAGGTGCTACTGTAAGAGGTATAGAGTTTTGGGTATTATCTGCTATTACTTCAAGAGCTGATGTACCTATGTATTGGTTATTAGCATCATTAAGAAGTAAAGAGAATGTATAATCACCAGGTTCTAATGCTATAGTCTTATTTGAAGTTACATTTAAATCTGTATCATTCATATATGCACTCCAGACAAATGTCTCTGTGGTACCTGTAGTATGATTCAGGGCTTGTAGTTCTCCTGTCATGATACTTACAGCTCTATTATGTGTAAGTGCTCTGCTTTGTCCTGTCTTACCTGCATAGAGTGCTGCTAAAGATAAGTCTACACTTCTTTGAACCTTTGGAGTTCCACCACTTCCTGCTTCTCCACATCCTATGAAGAGTAAGGAGAGTATCATTACGCTTAGTATGTATACTAGATTTTTTTTACTCATTATTTTTCCTTTGTGTTGTGATTTTTTTACATAGACTAACCCGAATTATGCAGTAGGAAATTAAAAAACTCATTCATCATTGCACCAAAGGAGCATTCATTAAAAATTTACACACCACCAATGAGGTGGCTTGAAATGTTTACTAAACACCCCTTAAGCACAAGCATAAACGATTTTTAGAAATATCTATTGCATAATGAGGGTTTACAATGTAACTTAACACAATTTTATTTTATCCTAAAAGATAATAATTAATTGCTATATAGTGTATTTTATTAAGTTATAATGGTTTTTGTTGCGTTTTTGCTTGGGTTTTTTGAGTTGCCATGAGTTTAAAAAATAAACTGCTCAAAACAATGATGATTTATCGTATTTAAATTCTCTAATTGAAGAGGGATTAAAATCTTCTGTTTGTTTAAGAGACTTTGTGCATAACTCTCATATGCCTCAGAGAAATCTAATAATAAATTTTTAAGAATTAGTAGATGCTATGCCTATTGACCATGTATAAATTTATACATTATTTTTTGGTTTGTATGCAGTTTTTTACTCTTTATTTGAAAGGTACTTGCTATTTCTTTTTTCAAATGAGCTAATTTTTCTGAATATAAACTCACTATACACCCTTACTGTACTCAAAATGTCATTTTTTATCTTTGAATCACTCAACAGTTTTGTAATCTTTGGCATTTAATTTTCTGTTTGACAAGCCAAATTTTTCAGAGTAAATCTCATCTCTTTTGTATTACATCGAAACCTCTGAGACGATTCATGGCAAAAATCAGTTCCAAGCTTCTGAATCTGGCAAAATGTCCTGATATTTTATCACTTAACACATCAAGACCGTTTTCTTCAATATCTCTTATAACATGTTGTGCCACTTCACGCAGAGTTGATTTATTATCCATATATTTTTTTGCATATTCCATAGCATACCCTAAGGCCTTTGTTTGCGACACTTCTAGCAATTGTTCCAAATCTGTAAGGTCAATGACATTTTTACCAAAATTGAGACGGTGTGTCTCCTTTGCATAAATCCTAAACTTGTTATATTCATTCAGTGGGTCAATGCTCTGGGGCAAGGGAATCCTTTCATGAATAAAAATAGGATAAGCCTCCCCTTCAACTTCACGTTTTACCTGTGAGACATCGGCAATCTGATGCGCTTTTAATGTCACATCAAACGGCTCATAATTTATCATCTGAATCACTGTATCCGAGACGTCGAAATATTCACCTACTCCGCCCAATACTAAAATTGTTGAGATATTTTTTTGTTCATACAACTGCTGCACCTTGTCTATGAAGGTTGTAATCGGTTCATCTTTTTGATTTACCAACTGCTGCATTTTACTATCGCGAATCATAAAATTTGTCGCACATGTATCCTCATCCATGAGTAAAATTTCGGCACCTGCTTCGATAGCCTCCATGATATTTGCTGCCTGTGACGTACTACCGCTTGCATTGTTCGTAGAAAAGGATTTTGTGTCTTGCTCAAAGGGAAGATTGTTGATAAAGGGGGATATATCTGTCTTGGCAACATGTCTGCCGCTGTAAGCTCTTACTTTTACCGTTTTCACGCTAGAGACACAATATTCTCTGCCATCACCGGGGATATGGTTATATATGCAAGTCTCTAGAGCATTAAGCAATGTTGATTTTCCATGATATCCACCGCCTGCTATCAGGGTAATCCCTTTTTTGATTGCCAGTCCTTTGATTGACCCTGCATTTGGCAGTCTTATCTCCACAGCTAAACTCTCCGGCGCACTAAAAGTAATGACTTTTTTATCACTCATAGGCTTATCATTTGTGCCGCTTTGGCGGGGTAAGATAGAACCATTGGCAATAAACGCAATCAGTCCAAGAGAATCAAGCTTTTCTCTAAGATACTCAGAATCCTCTGCAACTTCAATGTGCCTTTGCATCATTGCATAATCAATATTTTCTTTTAACAAAGATTCTTTTACTATTTTAGGGAGTTGCGTAAAAAACATCTGCTGTGCTACATCTGCCGTAATTATTCTCCCCTGAGCCGGAAGTCCTAAAAAACAGCGTACTTCAATGATTTCATCGGTAATAACTACGCTATTTCTCTCCAAAATACACTGTCCCGGTTGGTTGATGGTGATAAGTCCGCTGTGACCCGTGCCCAGAACACCCTTAGAGAACCTTTGACTAGCGTCATAAAAACACCTTGAGAGATAATCGGCAAATGCAACTTTTTGTACTCTGGAGCTAAAGTCTATGTTAACAATCTGCTCATCACTACGCTGAACTTGTATGCGGTATATACCGGTATGTGGTGGAGCAAAAGGATCTTTTGGGATTTGTTCTACTATCAGCTTAAAGAAGGAAAAATCATAACTACCTAATAGTTTTTGATAATGTCCATAATCCTGTTTATCAATGGAAAACAGTTTTTGTTTTAGAGTATCTTTGCTGAACATTTTATTGCCTTTTTATTTTTTTTCTGTTGCTAATAATACACAATCAAAATGTTTATAGAACCATCTTCATATCTTTATAATTATGCTGTAAGAAAATTAATGACACTTAAATACTACGGATTATATGAAAAAAAAAATACTGTTTGTCGCCATTTTTTAGTTCGTTATGAAAGGCTTGTTAAGAGAGGTATTAAAAAAATTAGTCTAAATTGCTTGAATTATTTCAGAAAGTGTAATTTTAATAAGAGTTTGAAGAAGGATTAAAGGCCCTAAAATGTGGTGGAGCATAGCGGGATCGAACCGCTGACCTCTTCACTGCCAGCGAAGCGCTCTCCCAGCTGAGCTAATGCCCCAAGTAAATGGTTTGTAATTTTACTGTATTAATTTTTCAAATAAGCTTTAATCTTGACACAAATTATTTGAAAAACCGAAAAAACAAATTACACTTCATAAACAAAACAAAGAAACGGCAGAAACTGTACTAGTATTTCTTTATGGTCTATCATAAAATTTTATGAATATTTCACTTGTTGGTCTACTAAAACGAATTTTAAGGAAACTCAATTCTTTAGTACTCAGAAAATGTAACATGAGTAGATACAAGATAATTATTGCTCAAAATTAACAAATTACATAATCATTGCTACCTTCCTCCCTGCAAATATGCTCTATTTATTCTTTTTAAGCCCTCTTGTACTTCATTTTCTGCTGTGTAAGTAAAGTTAAATCTTATCTCATCATTGACACGCTCATCTAAATAAAACTGATTCGCAGGTACATATACAACTTTTTCTTTCATACATTTTTGCACCAAATCAAAACTGTCCACACCTTTAAGCGAACCAAATATAAACATTCCCCCTTTTGGAATTTCAAAATCAAAATCAGGCAGATGATTATTCAAAGCCTTTATGAAGATTTCCATTTTTGCCTTATATGTATCTCTTAAGCACTTAAGATGATTTTCATACCTTGAGCTCTCTTGCAAATAGTTATCTAAGATGTGCTGAGCAATGCCGCAACTGTGTAGATCTATCGTCTCTTTTATCATGGTGAGTTGTCGGATGATATCTTCATTTGCTCTTATCCAACCAATCCTGAGACTAGGAGCGAGTGTTTTTGAAAATGAACCGAGATGAAAACTGTTATCTGGAATCTGCGAACTTATACTCTTTGATTTTTGCTCAAAATATAATTCACTGTAAGGCGCGTCTTCCAAGATATATCCACCATGTTTTGATACACTTCTAGCAACTTCTTCTCTTTTCTCACGGCTATAAAGTGAACCTTTTGGGTTTTGAAAATCAGGAATTAGATAAGCCAGTTTTGCATTTTTATACGCTTCATCAAACTTTTTTGTATCTATGCCATCATTATCCAAGACTATCGGTTTCATATCTAGGCCATTCATCTTAAAAATATTTACAGCACCTAAATATGAGGGTTCTTCAATAACTATCTGAGTATTTTGAAAATATTTTGCGATGATATATAAACCCTGTTGGCTCCCTGTCGTAATTAGTATGTTTGAAGCTGTAGTATCAAATCCCTCTTTATTATAAAAATCCGCTATCTTCTCCCGAAGCGGCGTTATTCCATTACTAATGGTATATTGAAGATTTTTTGGATTTTCAAATACTTTTTCACTTGCTTTTTTTAACTCTTGAACAGGAAAGAGACTCTCATCCGGCAATCCACCGGCAAATGAGATTGTTTCGCTATCAATCGATTCTAGTATCTCTCGTATAAATGATCTCTTCATTTTTTGTCCTTTATTTTTTCATTATTTTATTCTAAATAGAAAGTTAAATCTACATAATTATTGTTATAAATCATATCTATTCTTGCTATAATTAGGTTATGAAAAAAGATACCATCCTAAAAAATACAAAAATAGCAAATGATATTATTTACTACATCTACAAATATATAGATACTAATATCAGTCTTGATGAATTGAGTAATAATCTTGGTGTTAGTAAATTTCACATGCATAGAATTTTTAAAAATGAGTTTGGAAAAAATGTGTATGAGAGTATAAAATCCATCCGTTTGCAAAAAGCAGCCAGTCTTCTCTTGACAAACAAAAATTCAACTATTACACAAACTGCAAAAATGTGCGGCTACAGTTCACAAACTTCTTTCTCAAAAGTCTTTAAAGATAAATTTTTAATGACACCAAAAGAGTGGCGAAACGGTGGATACAACTCTTATGTAGATACAATTTTAACCGAGTCGCTAAGTGCTGCAAACTCCATTGCCGATTTTTCATCGCTAAAACCAACGATAGTAAAAATGCAGGAGATGAAAGGACATTACATAAGACATCAGGGATATGATAAATCTATTGGAGAAACATGGCAGAAACTTCATACATGGACATTGTGTAACGACATAACAGACTTCACTCAAATCGGACTTCATCATGACAACCCCACCATCATCCCACTTAAAGAGTGCCAATATATAGCCTGTGTTGTTAAGGAAATCAAAAATGCAAGCTTACCGACTTTTATCATTCCTAAGGGTGTGTATGCAAAATTTGATTTTAACGGGAAATACGGAGATGTACTAAAGTTTATGAACTGGGTGTATTTTAACTGGCTCATAAATAGCGGATACGAAACTACAACAAATCCTTCATACGCCATCTATCATAAAAATCACTTTTTATCGGATGATGCAGAATTTGATTTGAGTTATTATATCCCTGTAAAACTATAGATTTTACTTACTTTCCATATAGACTACTCTTGCTCATTCCAGTTATGCTCAGCGTGTGAATAATCACAATAAGGCTTATTTTTGGAGTGTCCGCAACGGCAAAGAGAATATTTTGTTTCTGAGAAGTTTGTTGGGATTGGCATCCCTTTTAGCTTTATCCCCTCAACATTATAAGGACCATTTTTTATGATAGAAACCTTAGCTTGTGAGCGTGTATCAAGAATTATTTTTCCATCTATACTGTAAGACAAAGCACCCGAAGGACAAGCTGAAATCGTCTTTATAATATTTTCATTACTCCCTTTGTCAGGAAAAATCCAGTTCTGGGAATTACCTAAGCTAAATACAGAAGCTAAGCCTTGAACACATTTGCCAGCACCGGCACAGATGGAACGATTAAAATTTATTGTAATCTCTTTTCCCTTATATGTCTGAAGAATTTCCTTCGATATCTCTTTTTTATCCGAAAAACCTGCATCTACATGAGAACCATCACAAAATGGTTTACTTTTTGATTTCCCACAGCGACAAGGGTGAGAAAGATTTTTAACTTCTATCTTTTTCCCATCTTGTATAAACATAGCATGCGCACAATCAACTTCTAATGGTCCATTTTCAAATCCGATTATTTTATCATTCATATTGTTTCCTTTTTCATTTCAACTAAAAGCAAATGAGTATTTTCAATTGCTTGAATATCTAATATTTCACTTTCCACCTCTGCTGCATCTCCTTGGAGAAAATCTATCCCGTTAATCTTTGCCTTGCCTTCCATCACTTTTAAATAAACTTGACGACCTTCTAGAAGTTCAAACTTCAGGCTCTCTCCAGCATCTATCTCAGAAACATACATTGACGCATCTTGATAAATGTTGATACTTGCTCCGCTTCCCTTAGGTCCTACTAGATGTAGCCATTTATTTTTACGTTCTTCTTGTTTAAAAACTTTAGAACCGTATTGAGGTTTAAGATTTTTTTCCTGAGGAAGAATCCATGTCTGGATAAGATGTACCTCTTCGTCTCCTTCATTAAGCTCGGAATGCGTGATACCGGTGCCCGCACTCATATACTGAATCGTACCACGTCCTAAACTTTCTTTATGTCCCATAGAGTCTTGATGTGTCAATTTTCCTCTTAACACATAAGATACGATTTCCATATCACGATGTGGGTGAGTTCCAAAACCTGTATTTCCTTCTATGAGGTCATCATTCATCACCCTCAGTGCTCCGTACTGGACATTGTCGATATTTCTGTACTCAGCAAAAGAGAAATGAAAACGGCTTTTTAACCATCCATGATTTGCTAAGTACAATGATTGAAATGCTATATGTTTAATCATAATTTTTTCCTTTTAGTACTACCATACTTTGATAAAAAAGCTACTGGAATTTATGCAGCTTTCTTAATAATGTAAATAATATTTCCATCTCATCTTTATCTAAAACCTTAAAATACTCTTCTAAATTTTTAGCATGATTTGGAAACAACTTTTCAATAACATCGCTGCCTTTTTTACTGATAGATAATATTGAAGACCTTTTATCTGCCGGATCTGAAATTGAAACGATATAACCATCCCTTTTTAAATTTCTCACTACAACTGTGATATTTCCCGGTGTACTTGAAGTGAGTTTAGTGATTGCGCCAATAGTTAGATTGCCTCTATGGTACAGCACCTCTAAAACTTGAAACTGGTTCATGGTTAAATCAAAGGTTTGGATATAACTGGTCTCTTTAGTTTTTATTTTATTGTAAGCTCTAACTAACTGAATCCAAGTCTGCATTGATTTATCAGCAATACTGCCGTAACTTTTTATACTATTTAACTTCATTACAACACCTCCATTTGGAAGTATACTACTAATTAGTAATAAATAAGTAAAAATACTTAGAGTTCTTGCAAAACTCCTATATATCACAGAATCACAGCTAATATTGTAAAAAACTAGAAAATCTATACTTTTTTTCTATCAACTTGTAAACGGATTCCAATTGGCACCTCGCTGGGTAGGAACAGTGGGACTAAATTAGCAATTTTAATGTGATAACTGTATCCATAATTTCATATCCCTTATGAATACCTATTATTTTAAAATACTCATTAAAATGTTTCAAATTGTAACATTAAAGCTAAATCGTATAAGTAAAAGTTTAAAAAGTAACCATCGTAACTTCTATGTATTATGATTGAAGTACGACAAAAATATTCGTAAGGACTTAACATGACAAAAATGAAAAGAAACTTAAGCATAGTTGCCAGTACTATTCTACTAGGATCAACTGCCATAACTGGTTGTGGCGGAGGTGGCGGGAGTTCTGATGCCACCCCTGCTCCAACTCCTTCGTCTAGTTTAACATCCATAAGCGGTACCGTATCTGATGGTCCAATTTATGGAGCAACTGTAAATATTGTTGATGCAACTACTGGTTCTATACTTGCAACCACTACTACATCGGACAAGAATGGAAGTATAGGACAGTATAGTCTCGACGTAGACAATATTCCAGATACATTCATAGTAACTTCATCCGGCGGACAAGACAGTGGTGCTGACGGTATTATCAACGGCAATGACAAAGTCAATGCTATGGTTATCAAAACTATAGCTCAAAAAGCAGAAGCAATAAATGGTGCAATTACCGGTAATGCTTCTCCTGCAACTACGCTTATAGCAATTGTTTCTCAACTTAATATATCAAATGGTTTAGCGGCAGGTATTAGTACTGCCAATGACACTGTAGTGAGTGCTCTTGGTCTTCCTGCCGGTACTAACTTAATAACAGCTAATCCTCTTACTGATGGAAGTGCCGCACAAGCAGCTGCATTGGTAGCTAATTTAGTTGACGCTATTCCTACAAATAGTAGTGACGTACTGACATCTATTGCAAATGTAATGATTGCAAATAAAGCTAAAGCTGCACGTTCTTTAATTATACAAAGGGCGGATACTAATATAACGGCTGGAGCAACGGGTACAGATACAACAACGAGCACAAATTCCATTTCAGATCTTTTTACTAGTGTTTTAGATAATTTGGCAACTGTAAAACCAGAAGCCATAAACAAAAATGATGCAGATAAACTCAAAAAAGCAGCTCCAGCCCTAGGTGCACAAATAAACTCAATTGTATCAAGAGCAAAACCGATTAATAGTATGACAAACGCGCAAAGAATAGATGCTGTTTCTTCTGAATCAGCTTTTGATGCTGTTAATAAGAAAATAGGTAAAATAACAGATGCTTCTGGAATTTCAAATGCTGATTTAACTAGACTTGCATCTGGTACACACGATACATTCAAAAATATCATGTCGGGAGAAGATGGCTTAGATGCAATAGATAAAGATAATATATCTGCTATCAATTCAGTTGTTGAGAAGAATTTAGATAACCTTGATAAGATACCTACTAAAACATTTAAAGGAATAGCATCTAAAGCTAGAGAAGTGTCTAAAAAAATATCTTCAAATCCTAATGCAGGCTCATCATCTGAAATAGCGGGAAATATTGTTAATGACATGTTCACACATATGGATTTTACAGATGCAAATAGTTTAAATACTTTAAACGATTTTGATGATACATTTGTAAATAATGTAGTTGGTATAGCAGATGGTTTAGCAGGTAAAGCTACTGAAAATGGGATTGATGGAGAAGCTTCCGGAAACTTTACTGAAAACTTTTCTGGTGTTATCGGTGCTCAGCTAGCGGCTCAAATAAAAAAAGGTCAAATATTAAATTTTGATTCTATTAGTAAAAATAGTATAGAAAATACTGACTTAGCAGATTCTTTCGTTAAAACCGCCAAGCATCAAGCCGAGTTTCTAACAAAACTAAAGTTAGGAGAAGCTTCAGCAGAAGATATAAGTGCAGCTTTAGCTGAAGACGTCAAGGTTCAAGCTATGGCAGAACATTTTAGAAAAGACAATTTTGTTTTAGATGGTGCAGCTATAGCTAATTTTGACAAATTGGGATTAGCGGCTAAAGATCAATTTACAAAAGCATACAAAGATTTTGGAACTGAAAACTTTAACTCTAATGTAGATACAACAACTGCAAAAAAAGCTATGGAGAGTGCAGCTGGATTAATTAACTTTAATAAAACAGATGCAAATTTAGGGGACCAGTTTGTAACTGCTGCAAATAAAATGGAAGACTTTGCCAATGAAGCTCAATCAAAAGGTAAAGACTTTAACTATGATGCATTACAACAAGAAATAGAAACAGAAATAGAAAATAAGGGTGGGTTAGATAATGCTTTAGCAGGTATAGATCCTACCAAATTTCAACAAGACTTTAAGACTCCTGAAGACATTCAAGGTGCTTTTATAGCTGCTCCAGGAACTCAACCTGCTCCAGGAACTCAACCTGCTCCAGGAACTCAACCTGCTCCAGGAACTCAACCTGCTCCAGGAACTCAACCTGCTCCAGGAACTCAACCTGCTCCAGGAACTCAACCTGCACCAGGAACTCAACCTGATAGCATTAATGACGATGGCAAGACTGACAGTGAACACGGAGGTATAAACAACCCTAATCTCGATGGTCCTGATCACAATGGAAAAACTGACAGTGAGCTCGGGGACAATGGAAAAACTGACAGTGAGCTCGGGGACAATGGCAAAACTGACAGTGAGATTGGCGCTATAAACAATGCCAATGGTGGCGGTATTATCAACAACCCTAATGCTAACGCTGGTGGCATTATCAACAACCCTAATGCTAACGCTGGTGGTATTATCAACAACCCTAATATTGAGCCTGATCACAATGGCAAAACTGATAGTGAGCTCGGTGACAACCATGACGGTGAACTTGGTGACAACCATGACGGTGAACTTGGTGACAATCATGACGGTGAAGTCGGTGACAATCATGACGGTGAAGTCGGTGACAATCATGACGGTGAAATCAATTTACCTGCGCCAGTAACACCAGGAACTGAACCTGCACCAGGAACTGAACCTGCACCAGGAACTGAACCTGCACCGGGAACTGCACCTGCACCGGGAACTGAACCTGCACCAGGAACTGCGCCTGCACCAGGAACTGCGCCTGCTCCGGGAACTGAACCTGCACCAGGAACTGCGCCTGCACCAGGAACTGCGCCTGCTCCGGGAACTGCACCTGCTCCGGGAACTGCACCTGCTCCGGGAACTGCACCTGCTCCGGGAACTGCACCTGCTCCGGGAACTGCACCTGCTCCGGGAACTGCACCTGCTCCGGGAACTGCAC